>ENA-UAPA01000470-UAPA01000470.1-human-gut-metagenome-genome-assembly--contig:-NODE-470-length-20297-cov-9.170685_pt1 | contig 20297 bp, 27 predicted proteins | sample MGYA00243476_ERZ654569 | MGnify/ENA primary metagenome ERZ654569 (study PRJEB26926, sample SAMN06164726) | human gut metagenome | biome: ENVO:00009003; feature: ENVO:2100002; material: ENVO:00002003... | reverse complement strand
TGCGCGACTATCTGAAACGCTTCTGCTTTGGGCGCGAGCATCTCATTTGCAGCCGTGACCTTGTGCGGCAGAAGAACCTCCGCGAGAGCGATCTGCGCAAGAAGGTCAACCGTCTGCGCCGCAAGGCAATCCCCATCGCCAGCAGCCGTGAGGGATATTTTTACGCCAGCAATGCCGCCGAGCTTTACTCCACCATCCGGCAGCTCAAGGAAATGCGTGCCGGTCTGGACGCGGCGATCTCCGGCTTGGAACGGGCGATGGAAACCTTCACCGAACCCTCGGACGGGGGTGGCCGGGATCACTAGACCGTTTATCCCTTGGATCGGCAGCAAGGAAAAGCTGATTCCGTATATCTGGCAGGTGTTCCCGCCAAGACCAAAACTGTACTTGGAGCCGTTTGGCGGAGGTGGCGCGCTTCTGCTCGGCATGCAGCCGAAGATCAGCCGCATGGACATTTATAATGATTTTAACTGCGACCTTGTAAATTTGTTTCTCTGTGCAAGGGAGTGTACCATTCAACTCGTTCAGGAGCTGAAATTCCTGCCGCTCCATTCGAGGACCGAATTTGACCTTCTAAAAGAGTTCATGAAGCACAAGGAGCTTTTGCAGCAGCGAATTGTAGACGAGCGAAACGCCGTGATGGAATGCTTCACAGGTGAAGAACGCGAGGAACTCCTGCAAATTTTGCGGGAGCGAAGCAGACTGTTCGATGTCCAACGGGCAGCAGCGTATTACAAGGTCTGCCGCGGCAGCTTCAGCGGCACGACCAGCTCGTTCGGGGTCAAGCCGAACAATCTGACGAATTTTCTTTATCTTTTTGATGATGCCTCCAAGCGGCTGCAAGATGTGATCATCGAAAACAAGGACTGTCTGGACATCATCCGCGAACGCGACGGGCCGGACAGTCTGATCTACTGCGATCCGCCGTATTTTGACGCTGAGAGTTTATATGCCGTCGACTTCCCGATGGAAAAGCACGAAGAACTGCACTGGATTCTCTCGCAATGCAGAGGATACATCGTCGTGTCGTACAACGACTGCCCATTTATCCGCAGTCTGTACGGCGATTTTTTTATCCTCGCGTTCCGGCGCAATAATCCCCTCTCGCAGAAGCCCGGCGCGACCTACGGCGAACTCATTATCACAAACTATGACCCGCGCCCATACATCCAGCCGCAATTCAGTATGTTCCCGGCCGAGATCGAGAACGGCGACCTTGTGTTGGTGCATGAACCCGGCTGTGGTTCACTGCGGGAAATTTATCTCAGAAGGAGAGAACATGAAACAGACAAAAACAATGCTCCGGCTGGAACTGGAGGTGAAGCCGGAAATGGCCGCGAAATGCCAACTGGCAGCAATGGCCCCAATGACGGCGCTGGCGACCGGGAGACGCAGTATCCTCTTGACCAGCCGCCAGATAAGCGCGGCAGCGGTGCTTGATACGCTGACGATGCTGAAAAGCGCGCAGGAAACGCTGCTGACGGCTTTGGAACAGGCTTGCGGAAGCTGCGACTCGCTCTGCGAGGAATACACGCGCAGCGATGAAAATGCAGAAGCCGTTCTGCAAACCATTCCGACAGAGTTGCTGGCACGTCTGCGCAAACGCGGTCTGTGCCTGCGGCAGCTTGCAAGGCATCTGGTGAAGGGAGATACCGTCTATGAAGCGTGATAGGAGGAAGAAATGGCGTATATAAAAGCCCCTATTCCCTCCGAAGTCTATCACCTGACGCAGCAGGACAAGCTGGACGATATTCTGAATGACGGCAAGATCCGGCGCTTCGGTGATACGGAATGCTGGTTCTGTGAAAGCCTCGAAAAGATGAAAGCCTACATGGAGCAGACGGTTCTCTGCGAAGGCAAAGCGTATTACGGCGTAGGCGGTCAGCTCTGCCATTATCCGAAATTCGAGCCGGACAAGCACGTCATCCTGAAGCTGACGCCCTGCCGACGCGAGGGAAACTGGTACCGTTGGAATCAGGAGATCCCGCTGAACAGCCCTCCGGAGTTGGTGCAGGCCGCGGCGGAGTTTTCCAAGCTGAAGATCGGCTATCGCGGCGATCTGGCGTTCAAGGATGCGGAAACGATCAATGTTGCGGAATTTCTGCATGGTCGCGTCGTTCGCCAAAGAGTGCAGACCGCATCCGAGCTTTGGGAACGGCTTTCGGAGAAAATTGAACAGAACTGGCAGACATATCAGAGAGCGCTGTATGAACGAAGCCCCGGTGTGCTGATCGGCACGGCAGATGAGATCGCAGCAACAGCGACCTGCTATTCAGAATTTTTGTGCAGCGGCAGTGACCTTTCGCGCCGGGATCTTTCGTATCTGCTGCAATTTGAAAATCCATTGGAAGTACTGCGGGATCGCTGGGTACTGGATCAGAGCACGGAACAGGGAACGCGGTTTCTCGGTATGTTGGAGAGCCTGCGCAGCGAAGGTCATGCCGAGCAGGATTATCCGCTGGATGAAGCGTATGCGCAAATCCAGAAAAATGAAATGTCAATGCAGTTTTAGACAGGAGAACACTAAATGGAACATGAACAGAAGTTGACAGAGCAGCAGCGAACAGCCCTTTCCCAACTGGAAACCCTGCGCATTGAGATGCACAGGGTTGTTGACGAGCGTGTGGATGGGAGCATCCACCGTATTCTGCTCGGCGGTGTTTTGAATATTGCGCCGACGCTGCCCCTGACTGCAAATTCGGCTGCATTCAAGGGTGAGAAACCGGAGAGCATTCTGTTTCCGGGCGGCCGGGAGGTCAAAACACCGACGTGGAAGACAGCAGTACTCGCCATTATGCAGGATTGCAATGAAGATCCGGTGATGCACGCACACCTTATGGGGCTGCGCGGCAAAGTCCTTGGGCGGCAGCGCACGATCCTCGCAGCTTCGCCGGAGAAGATGCACGCGCCGCTGGAAATTGACAAGGATCTCTATATGGAGAGCTATTACGATACCGCAACGCTTTTGTATGTGCTGAAAAACCGGGTGCTGGACGAGGTCGGCTACAACTATTCCGGCATTCGCGTCCGGTTCCGACAGGAGCAGACGCAGGAAGAAATGCAGGAGCAGACATCCGGCATGGATGAAATGACACTTTGACAGGAGGGAGAACCATGGACTTTTCCAATATGGAAGTCACCATTGACCACATTGCGGACGCAGGTGCGAAGATCAAAGCCTACGCGACCGTCACCTTTGACGGGATGTTCAAGGTACACGGCGTCCGTCTTGCCGAGTCCAAGCAGGGGCTGAACATCTTCATGCCGCAGAAAGCATTCAACAAAAACGGCAAGACGCTCTATACGGACGTTTTCCACCCCATCACGTCCGGAGCGCGCACGGCGCTCAAGGAAGCAGTCATCGACGCTTACAGAAAAGCGACGAAATAAAAAAACAGGAGGTTCCCAATGAAATATCGCGTTCATTGTCTGCGTCCGCCCTGAAGGTGGGCGCTTTTTTCACGCACAAGCGACTTCGCCTTCCTGAAAGGAGGCACGACCACATGATCGAACACACACCATATCGGGCGCGGGATCAGCCGCAGAGCAGCTCCGCGTCCCAATGCAGAAAGGAAAACAGCTATGCACAAATTTGAAAAGCGGGACGCAAAGTCCAGAACCCTCGTCATCCTCGCCGTTGTCGGCCTCGCCGCTGCGATTACGCTCGGCGCTTTTACCGCCGTCCGCCTGATCCGCAAGCCTGCGCAGTCCAAGGACGATCCCAAGACGGGCATTGTCTATGACGATGCAGCCATCGAAGGCGGCTGGGACAATCTCAGCCCGGAAGAAATTGCGGAACGCCTGAATCAGAAGGTCGAGGAAGGCATGATCAATATTTCAATGAATACTGCGCCGTACTTTGAAAACGGCACGGCAGAGGGAAACTTGATGCTGGTCAACGAGAGCATCAATAATTATCCACAAAAGGTCCAGATTGTCCGCAATGACACGGGCGAACAGATTTACGAATCCGGCGCTATCGCCGTCGGCAGCAAAATTGAACGCGCGAAGCTGGATGTTGTTCTCCCCGCTGGTAGATACGAATGTACCGCGTATTTTCACAACTTGGACCCCGAAACCGGTGAAATCATCGGCACGGCCGGGGCAATCATCAACATTACCATCAAAAACTGATTATCAAAAATAAGGAGATTTTAACTATGAAAAACACCAAGAAGATTATTTCCCTCGTTCTCGCAATTTGTATGCTCGCATCCCTCGCCATTTCCGCTTCCGCTGCCAACACCGTGGACGCTTCTGGCGGCACTGGCACTTCGTCTGTTACCCTGTCCAGCACCGCAGACGGAAGCCTTGATGGTGATCCCTCGGCTACTAAAATGTCCGTAGTCGTGCCGACTGTGTTGCCCATCGCCGTTGGTACGGACGGTTCCGTTGCGACCGCTTCCGACGCGAAGATCATTAACAACAGCTATGGCGCTGTCAAGGTCAATTCCGTGAGCATCGAAGCCGCGCAGGGTTGGTCGCTGGCCGCGTTCGGCAGCAAGGACACCCTCGCCCATGAGAAAGTTAACAGCAACAAGTTCGGTTTCCAGCTCGCCATCGGCGGCGGTGCTGCTGCGGCGACTGATAACAAGAACGCCAGCAAGCAGACGCTTCTTGATACTGCCATCGAGGGCTGCTTCATGTCCGGCGTGGGCGACACCTCCGCAAACTCCATTGGCATTGCCTATGACGCCATCGTGACACCGGTTTCCGAGGCCGTCACGAACGCTGCCATCGCGTCTGTACTCTTCATTATCGCGTGGGATGCGGTCTGATCGCAATTCATCCAAGGGGAACGCCCAAAGCGTTCCCCTTACCTGATTCTACAAGGAGGACTTCAAAATGAAACGAAAAAGAATCCTCGCATTGTTCCTTGCGGCAGTATCGTGCTTATTGCTGGCAGTCAGCGCGTCGGCGGCAGGAACGACTACCCGCAAAGCAACAGATTTCAAGGACTATGACCGTACCGCATGGTATGCCGAAGCCGTGTCCGCAGCCGTGGATAACGGCCTGCTTTATGGCAAGAGCGCAACCGTCATTGATCCCAACGGCGACATGACCCGTGCGGAAATGGCCGCAATCATCAACAGATCTTTCGGGTGCTACAAGGCGGCAGATATTTCGCAGTATAAGGACGTATCCAAGAGCAAGTGGTATTACAAAGATGTTGCGCTCGCCGTCCAGATGGGTACTTATAACGGGCGCAGTTCTTCCTCAATGGCACCAGATTCGCCTATCACGCGGCAGGAAGCCATGACGGTCGTTGCCCGTGCGCTGGAACTGGACTACGATTCGTATTCCAAAACAGATCTGTCCACGTTCTCTGACCGCAGCGAGATTTCTAATTGGGCGCTGCCCTATGTGCGCGCGATGGTCGGTGCAGACTACATTCACGGCCGTGGCAAAGTCCTTGCGCCGCTGGACAATATCACGCGCGCCGAGTTCGCGCAGATTTTTTACAACATCATCGGCACTTACATTGTGTCCAAGGGAACCTACGACAAAGACATCAAGGGCAGCGTGTTGATTCGCACTGACGAAGTAACGCTCCAGAACATGACCGTGGACGGCGACCTCATCATCGGCTGCGGCGCAGCAGATGGCAAAATCACGCTCGATAATGTTACTGTCAAAGGCAGGCTTCTTGTCTGGGGCGGCGGTACGAAAGCCGTGTACTGCAACAACGGCACGAATATGCCGGAAGTCGTGATTGCGCGTGTGGATGATGCGGTCAAAGTCATTTATGACAGAGATTCCACCCTCGCGGTCATTGACACCATCAAAGTCAGAATTACAGAAAGAGCCAAGCAGCACAAGGAAACGGAAGTTATTTTTTACGACGTTTCAGGACTGCGTGAAGCCCAAAAGCAGCTCAATGCTATCGTCGCGGACAATCAGATTGATATTACTGCTCCTGCTCATCTATATGCTCTGGTCGGAGAATCCAGCGTGAAAGCCGAGTTCATCAACAACTGCAAATCGGACACATACAAAATTGAGATTCGCCGCAACAAGGACAATGCGCTCATTGCAGATGGCTTTGAGCTTGCCGCAGGAAAAACCATCTCGGCATTGACGTTGCTGGAAGCGCCGGAGTTCGGCAACACCGACTGTACCGTGACAATTACGGCTTACCGTGACGGCAAGCAGATCGGCTCCATGCAGACAGAGCTAACGCTCCATGTCGCGTATCTCTGGCCCAAGGAGGTGCAGTGATGAGTAAGAAAAAAGTTATCACTTTACTCCTGACACTGGCAATGATCCTATCACTGTCCGTGGGGGCATCAGCGGCAGAAACTACTGAGGCCCGTGTGCCGGTGACGCTCACCGTGGTCAATACAGTTTCCCCAATCTCATGCACGGTTCCGGCTTGCTTGCCTGTGTCATTGATTGACGGCTATGTAGTCACAGCAAACAACGCAGCCATTGTAAATCAAGGGAAAACAGGCAGCATCAAGGTGACGAAAGTAGATGTTCAACCGGGTACATTTGAGATCGGCAACTATGACGATTTCAGCGCGGGCAAAAACAGCATTGCCTTGAATATCAATGGCTGTGTTACCAAGGGCGCGGGCAGTCTGACGCTTGCTGACGGTGCGTTTCCACCTATCAACGCCGAGAAGTCGCTGGCGATCCGCTACAAGGCCAAGGTTTCCACAAACGAAACTATGACAAATGCGCTGGCTGCGACGGTCATCTTTACCATTGCCGCAGTTGCAGAAGGGGGTTAAAACATGAAAATGAGAAAAATCATTGCACTTCTGCTTGCGCTCTGTATGCTGCTCTCGCTCAGTATCCCGGCATTTGCGGCGGATGATGTCGTCGCCAGCGGCACGATCCCAGACAGTAAAATCAAATGGGCGCTCGATTCTAACGGCTGGCTGACCATTTCCGGCAGCGGCGAAGCCCCCGTATTCCAAAGCGCAGACGGTCAGCCTTGGGCGGAATATCGGGAGCAGATCACCGAAGTCTGGTTCGAGGACATGGAAACCTTGAACATCCCGGATCTGGCATACTGGTTTGAGGGATGCACGGCGCTGACTACCGCTGAATTGCCGCTGGCTCCGGTCATTGGCACACACGCCTTTTATGGCTGCGACAATCTGAACACGATCACCATGTACTATGGCGAAACGGTTCTGAAAAGCATCGGTGAAGATGCGTTCTGGCGCCAGGCCGATGCTGGCGATACGCTCTATATCGCCTACATCATCGGCTATCCGGAAGCAACGGTGCCGTTCTACACCTATGATTGGGCGGCTTCCAACCGCAACAGCCGGTATTTTTATGATCTGTACGGTGTGTATCCCAATGCGGACACTGCAAACACGGCAGTCAATACCGCATCCGTGTCCGGCATCCAGAAAGCCCCCGGCATTTCGCTGACCGCTTCTACCGGCATTGTTGGCAACTGCCCAAGCTGCGGGAAATACTCGCTGCAAGGAACGTATGTATCGCAGTCCCATACCTCACACGGCCATGCCGAGTACTATGAGTGCTACCTCTGCCATTACACAAAAAATCTCGGCACTTATGTGTATAAAGACCACGGTTCTGGTTCGTATGGTTCGTGGACCTGCCCGGACTGCGGCAGTCACACCTGGGTGCTGGACTATGAGCAGGACGCAACGTGTACGCGAAACGGCTACCGGGAATATAGCTGCGATTGCGGTCAGAGCAAGCGCGAGACCATCTACGCAACCGGCCACAGCTATTCCTATGGAAGCTGGGAGGAATATTCCAGCAGTCAGCACCGGCGCGAAGCCTATTGCCGGAACTGCGGCGATTCGGATTACGAATACGCCAGCCACAGCATGAGCTACGGATCGTGGAGCAATTCTTCTTCCAGTCAACATAGCCGAACGGCATCCTGCCGCACCTGCGGATACAGCACTACGGATTACGGTAATCATAGCTATTCTACCGGTTCGTGGAGCAAGTATTCTGACACCCAGCACCGCAGAAGCAAGACTTGTTCCGGCTGCGGTGCGTCAACCTATGACTATGCCAATCACAGCTATTCTTATGGTTCGTGGACAAGAGCGGACGATACGCAGCACAAACGCACAAAAACGTGCTCTGCTTGTGGAGATTCCAGCGAGGAATATGCAGACCACAACGACGCGAACGGCGACGGAAAGTGCGACGACTGCGGCGCTACGGTCAGTCTGTCGATCAAATGGGACGCAGGCACAAACGGCGGCACCATTGACGGCAAGGCCAGCTTTTCCGAAACCATGAAGCCGAACAGCAAGCCGACCGCGCCGGGCAGCGTTCCCGTTAAAATTGGTTACACCTTTAAGGGCTGGTTCACAGCCAAAAGCGGCGGCAGTCTTTATAGTACGGTCACAATCACCAGCAGCACCACATTTTACGCACAGTTTGAAGCAAACAAATACGTCGTAACATGGGATTTGGGCACCGGCCAGAGCGAAACGACCGAGCAGACCTACGGTGAAAAGCTCGTTCTCCCCACCGAGCCGACGCGCAAAGGTGCGGAGTTCCTCGGCTGGTTCACCGAGTCGGACGGCGGTACGCAGGTCACGGCGAATGACGTTTTCACGGAAACCGCAGATAAAACGTATTACGCCCATTGGGAGATCACGGAAATTTTCTCGGTTACGGTTCCTGTCACGCTGCCGCTTGTCATTGATGAAAACGGCGAGGTACACACGGGCAGCGCAGAGATCATCAACGGTTCCACCGGCGTGGTTGTTGTGTCCTCAGTCAGCATCTCGGCCAAAAACGGCTGGCAGCTCGTTCCGTTTGATACCGATATGGCACACGCCAAGGTCGATGCAAAACAGCTTGGTTTTAAGATCAACGATTCCGTGACAACGAAAACCGGCGATGCAGAAACGCTCGTTTTGCGCGGATCGTGGGATATTGCAGAGAACGGCAAGCTCCCACTCTCCTATGACGCCGTTGTCAGCGCCGTTTCCAAAGCAATCACCGAGCAGGAGGTTCTGTCCGTCGTATTCGTGCTGGAATGGGGTGGCGAATAAGCATATGGACGAAGAAAAGGCCGTAGAACAAATGACCGTGCTTGTTGTTGAGCCGGGATATGCGCCATACGAAAAGACGATCCCACATGAGCTTCATGCCATGCAGGGGATCGTCGGCGGCCTGATTACTGTTGTTTATCCGTATGAGGAGCCAATCGGCATTGTCGCAAATGACGAGGGGCTGCTTTTGAACATGGATTTCAACCGCAGCGTTGAGGGCGGCTATGGCGGGATTTTCGGCCCGTTTTTCGTGTGCGGTCTGACGGAGGAGAGTTTTTGTTCGCTCTCTCCCGACCAGATTGAACGTTTCAAGGAGAAGTTCCATAAAGCGGAGATTTTATTAGGCTTTCGCGGCGACGAACCGGTCACGCTGAAGGTCGAACCGAAGCAGAAAAACGCGACGCCCGAAAAGCAGCATAAGCCGCCGTCGCAGGAGCGTTGAAATGGGGTTTGAACTGACCGGTGCAACACCGGACGAACGTCTCAAAGAACTGACCGAAAAACTGGAACAGGGTGTCAGCGAGATTTTTACCAGTGGGCGCTACGCGGATTATCTGTCTGCCATGTCAAAATTTCACACATACAGTTTCGGCAACGTTATGCTGATTCTCATGCAAAACCCGGCTGCATCCCGTGTAGCCGGGTTTCACACATGGAAGAAGGATTTTGGACGCAACGTAAAGGCACATGAAAGCGGCCTGAAAATTCTCGCTCCGTGCCCGTATCGACGCTTCATTGAACAAGATTGTTTAGACGCGAATGGAAAACCGCTTTTGGACGCGGCTGGCAAACCACTTCGGGAGCGGACGCTGGTGCAGCTCATGCGATTCCGTATTGTCACTGTCTTTGACATTTCACAGACCGAGGGTAAGGAGCTTCCCAGCATCGGCGTATCGGAATTGAGCGGAAATATTGACCGGTTTGAGGAACTGGCGAACGCGATCACAAGCGTTTCGCCGGTTCCCATTTTGTATGAAACTCCGCATGGAGCGGCGAAAGGCTGCTTCAACCATGTCACAGAAGAAATTCTGATACGCCCCGGCATGAGCCAGAAGCAGACGGTCAAAACCATGCTGCATGAAATCAGCCACGCCACACTCCACCGGCGCAAGAAAAACGAACCGCCGTACAAAGACCAGCACACGCGCGAGGTCGAAGCCGAAAGTGTGGCGTATGTGGTCTGTCAGCATTTTGACATTGACACATCTGATTATTCTTTCGGCTACGTCGCCGGGTGGAGCAAGGGCAAGGAACTGAATGAGCTGAAAGCGTCACTTGATACCATCCGTTCCTGCGCCGCCGGTTTGATTGACGCCATCGCAGAAAAATGTCCATCCTTACAGCCTAAAAAAGAGCTATCACAATCATTTCCAGAACGTTAGGAGGAAACCGCATGAGTACCATCAATGCAAACATGACCCCGATGCGGGTATGCTGGATTTTCGGCGTTCCCGCATTGTTTACGCCTTACCGCGTCAGCCGTCAGACCGTTCATTTTGGTCTTTATCAATATGATATGCAGGCGCTTTTGGACAGTCCAAATGAGGTCTTTGTGCTTGCAGAACAGGCAGAAGATTTGTTCTATGGCACGGTACTGACCACGCAGAAGATCGAACTTCCGCGCGGCAGCCGCATTGTGCCGGACGGTGCATTTTCAATGGAATCCCGATATTGCAGACCAGCGGAGTTCGAGCAGGAATATGGAGCAGCGTAAATTTTATCAGCCGGACATTCTCTCCCATCTGGCTGAGATTGTCCAGAAGAACACCCGCGCCTATACCGCAGACTTTGACTTTGACGCAAAAAGGCTCTGGGACAGCGCACAGGAAACCGATATGGAGCGCCGTTCTTTTCTCTGGATGTGCCGGCCGCTCGGAACATGGTGTGTACTGGAGCGCGAGGTTTTTCTCGACGATACGAACGCAAACTGCATCTGGACGCATTACGCAGACTGCCCGGAGGGGCTTCTGGCATACCGCGTTGTGATTGAGGGTATCCGCGACGGCAAGCTGGCAGGTAAGATCATTCCGCTGGATTATGCGAAGCAGGTACAGCGCGTCATAAAATCCGCGCTGCCTGTTGCGAAAATTCAGTACAGAGATAAGGATAATTCTTTCTGTGAGAACAGCTATCACGCCTTTATGAACAGCCCTTTACCGTTCGACGATGGGATTCACGACATTCGTTATGTGCCGGAAAGTGAAGCAGAATTGCAGCACATTTTAATGCTGGAGCATCGGATGGAGCAGAAAACGAAATGCTCCTGCCGGACAAAATCTGTTGCACCGCAGCGGTAACGGGCAGCGTTGCCTTTGGCAGCGCTGCTTTAGCAAGTACGGCATTTGTGCCACAAACGCCACTTGTTAGGGTGTGCCCTAAAACCCCGCGACGAATTGCGTCCCAACTTGGGACGCAATAACTATGATTATAAGGAAGGAGCACGTTATGCGGACACGCCGCAATTCTGTTGGTCTGTGGCTCAGCGATGCAGAGTTGACACATCTGAGACAGCAATGTCAAATTACCGGTCTGAATACCAACACCTATCTCCGCAAACTTATCATGGGCGAACATCTCTGCCCGCGCCCACCTGACGCATACACCGCACTCCTGCGTGAGTTGTCTGCCATCGGCAATAATATCAACCAGATCGCGCACTGGACAAATGGAAAAGGCTATGCGACGCAAGCAGAAATCCACGAAGCGGTCAGCCTGGTAAAGCAGGCATACCGTAGGATTCTGGACACGCTCTGATGGCCTATGACAAAATCATTACCATCCGTGCACGGCTGGATGACTGTCTGCGCTATATTCAGGACGGCGATAAAACCGCGCTCTCCCGTGCGCTGGACTACATTGAAGATTCCAACAAAACTGCGTTGGATGATGAAGTGATTTTGCAGAGCGCGATCAACTGCACAGTAGAAAATTGCTATCTGGATATGCAGCGCACGAAAGAGCGGTTTGGAAAACCGGGCGGCGTTGTCGGCTATCATCTTGTCCACTCCTACGTGCCGGGCGAAACAACGCCGGAGCTGGCGCATGAAGCGGGAGTGGAATTTGCACGCCGTCTGCTCGGTGACAAATATGAAGCCGTCATTTGCACCCATATCAACAAGGAACACCTGCACTGCCATATTGTATTCAACTCTGTTTCATTCGTGGATGGAGTGAAATATCGCAATGCGTTCAAAGACTACTTTGAAGATATTCGCGGCATTTCCAATGAGGTCAGCCGTAAGTACGGATTCTCTGTCATTCAGCCGGAGGGCAGCGGTCAGCACTATGCAGAATGGAACGCCGAGCGCAGCGGCAAGACCACCATCCGCGATCTTGTCCGGCAGGATCTGGACGCGGCTATTGCAGCCAGCTTCACATTTACGTCGCTGCTGGACATTCTCAGGAGGCACGGATATACCGTCAAATACGGCTCCAGCATCAAGCATACCGCTGTCAGGCCGCCCGGCGGCGCACGGTTTCTCCGGCTGGACAATCTGGGTGAAGATTACACCGAAGAAGCTATTTTGCAGCGACTCCGCAGGCAGCGCAGCGGAACTTCCGCCATGCCGCCGGAGCAGGGTGAATCCAAACGTTATACCATCCGCAAACGCCCGCGCCGCTATCCGCCCGTTAAGCACGGCAGCTTCCGGGCGCTGTATCTTTACTATCTATATTTGTTGTCACCGCGCAAACGGAAGCCGCAGAAAATCCCGTTTGAAACGCGGGCCGAAATTCGCCGTGCGAAGCAGTACCGGCAGCAATTTTTCCTTTTGCAGAAGTATCACATAGATACAAAGCCAGAGTTAGAAATGCTGTCCGATGCGCTGTCAAATGAAATGCAGATTTTAGTGAACCAGCGCAAGGAATTATACGCATTGCGTCGGGAGCAGCCGTCTGAGCAGCTTGACGCGGACATTGACAGCTTGACCGCGCAGCTCCGGCCCCTGCGTCGGGAACTGCGGTTATGCGGCAAAATCGCGGAATATTCGCCGCGGATGCTGCGGCAGGTGCGGGAAAACAATACACCACCAACAGAAAATTATGCGCCGGATAAGGCGCGGGAAAGGAGGCACAGCCTATGGAGGTAAGCGGCGAAGCTGCTGATCTCGTAATGAAAGAGGGCGTACAAATTTCGGAAGAAGCAATTAAACTACTTGCGCGGGGCGCAAAGAATCTCGCGGCGCTGTTGTATGCACTGGCAAAGGATCAGAAAAAACTCTACGGCAAGGTCAATATGAACCGTCTATTGAGCGAACAGCGGCCCATCGAGGTTCTACCCTTGCGCACAGAGGATTTTGACGAGTTCAAGCGCAGAGCCAAGAAAGTCGGCTTGTTATTTTCAACCATTTTGGACAAGAAAGGCGACGCGCCATACCTTGAAATTCTGACCAACATTGACCATCTCTCGCAGGCAAATTATATCCTAGAGCAGATGGGATACCTGCCCAGACAGTTGGAGGACGCGCAGCCAAAAAAAGCGCAGACCCCTGCCCAACCAGAACCATCCTTGCAAAAGCAAAGGAGTGGCTTGACGCAGGGGACGACTTTGACCAGTAATGAGGTTCGCGGACGGCTGGCGGCCTTGCGTGCCGCCGCAGAGCGAACCAGACCGGAACCCCAGCGCGAGCTGGAGCATATCAGATAAGGAGCGTGAATATCATCGCAAACTTAGGCAGTATTATCAATGAGAAAAACCAGAGCACGGAACTCTGGCAGGCACAGCGTCAAGCCGACCGCGAGAACACGAACGCTATGCAGGACGCAGGCATCGTTCAGATCACCAGCGACCCGGAATCCTATCTGCGCTACCTGAATTGTCAGGCCGACAATCCAAGTTATAGCGCGGGTAATGTCGCGCTCGTCATGGTGCAGGATCAGGGTGCGACCGTTTTCGGAACAAAAGACCGCTGGAAAAGTCTGATGCGCAGCGTATCTCCGACCGAGGAAAAGAACGGCGTCAAAATCTTCTCCCGTTCATCTTTTGGGAAGGGCTACACGCTGACCGACGTGTATGACGTGCGGCAAACGACCGGACGTGACCTGAAGCATACCGTATTGCAGCCGGACAGCAAGGAAATGACGGAAGCACTGAAAACGCTTCTGAATTACTCCGTTGTACCGCTGGTAAGCGAGGAAAGTATCCCCCTGCCCGCCATCTATGACCCCAACCAGATGAAAATGGCAGTCAATCCGAAGTATGGCGATGCGGAAGCGTTCGCAGGCATTGCCATTGAAATTGCGCACGTTCGCTTTCATGCCAAAGGTTACAATCAAAATTATTCGCGGGAGGATTACGAACTGGACGCGCAGAGCGTCGGCTACATGATCTGTCGTCGCTTTGGTGTTCCGTGCGAAGCTCCGGACACATCGAATCTGATGGCATTTTATGATGGTTTTGACCCGCAGGATCGGCGGCAGGCGCTTGGACAGATTCAGGACATGGCGCAGAAGATCGGCGGCAGCATTGAACGCGCGATCACGCCGCAGGTCCGGTCACGGAATGTGAATCGAAACGCACGTTAAAGAAGTTTGCTCCCCTCCGGGAGAATGTCTTCCGCTGGGCGCCCGCAGTCAAGGCCGGTCGATGCTTGCGCATCGACCGCAGAGCCAGCCAGTGTGCGCACTGGCTGGACCTTGACAGCAGCCACCCATCGGAAGTGTGGCAGCCAAGGGGAACAAACCAGAGAAGCCCGCTTGCGCGGGCTTCCCGATTATGTCGGAGGTGCGCTGCGGCAGATTTGTTTGCTCAAGCGATTCGCACAAGCGATTTTACAATGTTCTTGAATGTAGGTTATCAATAGTGTAGGATTAAATTAGTATAGCCGTGCTAAATAGAACGGAGGGAATCAATGAATGTCAAAGAAGCGCACAGGAAACATAATGCAGTGTATTCTTTCTGCACAACAATTTATTGAAGTAGCAGAGGGGCTGATTTCAGATAATTGTGAAATCTACTATATACGTCCTTTCTTTGTTAATGCAGGGCTTGCTTGTGAATTATTCCTAAAGTCAATCAAAATGTATGAAAGCGGAGATGGTTCCTTCCTAGAAGGTCACAACCTTTACAAATTGTTTGAAGTGATTTCCGACGATGCAAGACAAGCAATACAAGAAAATTATGACCTGATATATGCAGGCAGACCACATAAGGTAGCTTTTGATGATTTTTTGTCGCGCTATTCAAAACCCTTCCTTGATTTTCGCTACACTTTTGAGACACCGGCAGAAGGAAACGCAGTTGCTCTTTTGTTTTTCGCATGGAGCTTAAAACAATACGTTCAATCTTTTGAAAATGACGATCAATAGTGTGCCATTTAGTAAGGCGGCCATACATTGTTGTTCGCCCCTAATTCGTAATGGATGGAGCCATTTGTGTCCCAACTTGGGACAGAATATTTGAACTGGAGGTTCTGCCTATGAAAAAACTGCTTTTTATCATTCCGTCGATCCTGCTGCTGTTGGCGGTTGGTACGCTCGTTTTCTGCAAGCACCATACTGAGCGAACCGGTCTTGCCTGTATGGATATTGACCTGTGATACACAAGAAAAAATCATTCCGCAGCGCCGCCCCTGTGTGGGCGGCGCTTGTCATACCAATCGTCTGGTTTGCCGTGCTGATGGCAAGCTGCTATGAGCCGGGAATGACGATCTTCTCGCTGATGGATGCCTTTTCCGTTGCGACGAAAAATCCGTTTGCGCTGCACTGGACAACCTACACGCCAAAGTTTATCGGTATCTTTTTACTGCTCTATGGCGGCGCGATCCTGTTCTATTACACAGGACAGAAGAACACCCGCCCCGGCGAGGAGCATGGCTCTGCGTCGTGGGGCAGCGTCCGGGAACTGGGCAAAAAGTACCGCGACAAGGATGCAGGCAAAAACGTCATTCTAACGCAGCATTTGCAAATGAGCATGAACGGCAAGCTGCACCGCAGAAACCTGTTGCAGATCATCGTCGGCGGCTCTGGCAGCGGTAAGACACGCTTTCTGGCAAAGCCGAACCTCATGCTTGCAAATGCCAGCTTCATCGTCACTGATCCAAAGGGGGAAATGCTCCGTGCCGTTGGCAATCTATTCTTAGAGGAAGGCTACGTTCTGCGTGTCTTTGACCTGATCGACCCATCCAAATCCGACTGCTACAACCCGTTTTGCTACATACGCAAGGACGCAGACGTGTTCAAACTGATTGACAATTTCATCAAAAACACCACACCGAAAGGTGCAAAGCAAATGATCCATTCTGGGAGAAATCGGAAACGGCGCTTGACGCCGCGCTCATGCTTTACCTGCTCCACGAAGCACCGGTTGAAGATCAGAACATGGAAACCATTCTCTACATGATCGAAAACGGCGGCGCAAAGGAAGAAGATGACGACTATCAATCGCCGTTGGATTTGCTCTTTGAAGCCTTGGAGGAAGAACAGCCAGACCACATCGCCGTGCGGCAATACCATATTTTCAAGCAAGCCGCGGGCAAAACAGCTAAGAGCATCTTGGTGAGCGCGGCCGTGCGACTGGCATCGTTCACCTTGCCTGAAATTCAGCATATCACTGCCAGCGACGATATGGAGCTTGGCAAGCTGGGCGAACGCAAACAGGCCATCTTCTGCATCATTCCAGACAGCAACGACGCATCGCTCAATTTCCTTGTCGGTATGCTCTACACACAAGCATTTCAAGAATTATATTTTCAGGCGGACAAGGTACATCAAGGGGCGCTGCCCGTTCCGGTGCGGCTCATGTTCGACGAATTTGCAAACGTGGCCCTGCCAGACGGCTATGCCCGATTGCAGGCGACTATGCGCTCTCGAAACATTATGTCAACTATCATCCTGCAAAATATCTCGCAGCTCAAGGCGCTGTTTAAGGATGACTGGGAGGGTATCATCGGCAACGCGGACAGTTTTGTCTATCTCGGAGGAAATGAGCAAAGCACGCACAAATACATTTCGGAGCTGCTTGGCAAAGAAACGATTGATACCCGGACGTCAAGCCAGAGCAAAGGCCGGAACGGTTCGTTCAGTCAGAATTTCCAACAGACCGGGCGCGATATGCCATACTTGTTCGTGAAGAGTTCAGTTGCCTTGAATTTATCATGAACAGGGACACGATCAACTGGATTCTGAAATAACTGAATACAGGAGGTCGAACATGGAGCATTTACCAAAGAAAATCCATCAAAACGGAATCAGCTACACGCTGGTGGGAGACTACTACATCCCCGATCTGGAGCTACCGGAGGAAAGCCGCCCCATTGGGCGGTGGGGCCGGATGCACAAAGCGTTTCTGCAAGAACACCGGCCCGGCCAGTACAATGCCCTGCTTCTGTCGGGAAAACTCTGGACATATCTTGCTGACCTGAACGAACAGGCCGCTGACCGGCTGGCGTGTATCGTCTCGCAGATGCAGGAGGCGGAGGGTGTCACCGAGGAACTGAAAGCCCGTGACCAGCTTGCGTGGGTCGGGGGCATGAACAGCATTCGCAGCCGAGCAGAGGAAATCATCCTCTCTGAGATGATTTTTGTTTAAGGAGGTGCCTGTCTATGAGATACCGTATCGAATACGCCGATGGGCGTTATTGTAACTTTGCCAACGGCAGGGCTGAGCTGCTGAAATGGCTGAAACTGCTGAAGCAAGAGGAAATCTCCGACATCCGCAAAGTATATAAAAGCGGTGTGTCAGATTCCGTCCTGGAAACATACCGGAATTATATCCGCCCAGCATAAGGAGGGGCGCTTATGGGTACAGATATAGAAAAATTGGTTGATTTGATGATTCAGGAGCGGATGCAGAGCCAGTTTGCTAAGTGGCGGGAGGCAGAAACCGGCACGGAGAAAAAAGAGGACTGCCTTCGCTTGGAAAACGAGTATGAAAAAGCAATCAGCGCATTGTCTGAGGAACAGAAGGACGCTGTAAGACACTACTGTGATTCTATTTTCGATTCTGGTGCAGAAAGCGAGTGCTTCTTTTACCGGCTGGGCCTCAAAGATGGCATCCGTCTCTGGAAGTTTATGAAAAAGCTGATGAAAACGGTCAGCTAACGGATGTATAACCACATATTTTATTCCGCCCACAAACGGGTCGAAAGCCGTCCAACGGTACAGATTGGGCGGCTTTCCTGTTATCTGCGTTTCTTCCGCTTGGGCGCATAGTACGGCTGCGGCTTGGCCTTTCCTCTCATGTTGTTGGGATTTTTGAGCATTTTGGACAGGCTCAGTATCCGCAAAAATGCAGAGAAGTCCTCTGAGGAAATCTTCTCGAAGGGTATCTGCATTCTGTCGCAAAATTCGTGGATTACCACTTCCTCTTGGCTGCCCTGTTCGAGCGCCTGTTCAAACTTTTCCTTGACGTCATCCAGCGTGGGCTGCGGGTCGGCGGTGGTCTTGTCCTTGCGGTGTGCTTCCCGGATGTCCCGGACGATGCTGTCCAGATCATCGTGCATGACATGGCTGTAAAAATCGCTTTCCTGCACCTGCCCCAGTTCCAGCGTCCGCATATAGAGGTCATCTTCTCCGGGCGCATACTTGCTCATGACGGTCTGCCGGGTGGCCTCCAACACCAGATTCATCTGCTCCACCCGCATATTGGCGATCTGGTCGATGCAGATTTCCATATCTATCATCAGCCGCCGGAAATTCGGGTGGGCAGCCAGTTCGCAGAGAAGCCGGTTGTTGATTTTGCCGCTGCTCAAAAGTTCCACCATATCATCACTCAGATGCAGAGATTGAAGTTCTGTGTTTGGGTGATTTTTATTTTCCGTCAGCCCCATCAGATAGTCGGTGGACACGCCGTAAAAGTCCGCCAGCGTTGCAATCGCAAACGGGCTGATGTCCTTGTAGTCATCGGTTTCGTATTTTCCCAGCGCGGATTTAGACAGGCCGGTCTGCTCCGCCAGTTGTTCCAGCGTCAGGTGCTTGTCCACCACCCGCAGGTCTTTGAGCCGCTCCGGGATTGTCAGCTTTGCGTACATCCAAAGCCCCCTCTCTCGTTATCTTTTTCAGTGATTACACCCATTATAGCACGATTCCATAAGCGTGGAAATATGCGGATTTCGAGCGTTTTTCCGACGTTTTGGATATACGGGAAAGGGCCTCTTTTTTCGGTAAACTGGTTCTTGCAGACAGGCACAGAACCTTGAAAATCGAATGACCGGCTGCAAGGGGTATGGCCTCCGGGGAAGTGACGCCAGGACAGAAATCGAGCACACCAAAGAGGCCGATACGCCGGGAGAAATTCCGGGCAGGAGCGGCTTGCAGGCAGACCGGCGGACAGGAAACAAGTTTATCATGCGGGGCGCATGGCTCCGCAGCAAAGAAATGGAGGAAATCATTATGACACTGAGTATGAAAGAAAAGAAGATTCTCTACGCTTACGGCTGTCTCAGCCACCACAATACGGTGACACGGCTGAAATGGCTGACGGCTCTGACGGTTGACCCGGAGGCCAAACGCCGGATGCTGGGGCTGGCCCGGAAGGTGGAGACGGAGATGAACGAAAGCTGGTACGAGGATTTTTATCACCATCTGCGCATGGAGATGGACGAGTACCGCCGTCTCAAGCGCAACCTGCGTGTGCTGAAATCTTACACCGATTATGAGGAGGATCTGTATGAAGAAGCTGTCTAAGTATGAGAAAGAAACCATCATCAACTGGAACGAGGCGGAGAACCTTGCCAGCGTCTACACCTTCAACGCCAGCTTGAAGCGCAGGCTGGCTGATTTCAGCCGGAAGTACCCACTGTTGTGCCGGTTGGAGCGCAGCACGCCGGAGGGCAGCGTGACCTATGTGCTGGACAAGTCCCGGCTGTCGATCCGGCTGGTGCCTCCGTACAGCGAAGAACGGAAAGCCGCCGCAAGGGAGTACGCAAAGGAGCATGGCTTTCAGGTGGTGGTAACGGAAGAAAAAATCGCCTAAAATCGGGGTGTTTACGGGAAAAATGACGGGTCTGCACCCGATGTTTTGACCGGCAATCCCCGCAGGCGTATTCCGTATCCACTCCCCGCCTATGGGCGCAAATGTGTGGATACGGAGCCGGTGAAACTGGCAAACACCGTTCCTGCGGTGGAAGCCAGCTTCGCCGGTGCGGAAGTACAGAGGGCGGCCAGCCCTTTGTGGCGGGGTGCAGGGGCGGCAGCGCACTGCTGGGGTCAAGGGGCAACGCCCATTGGCAGGTTAAGGGCGGCAGCCATTATCGGGTCAAGGACGAAGTGCCTTGGCAGGTTGAGGGCAGCCGCCCCATCGGGTCAAGGGTGAAACGCCTTGCCCAGGGAAAGTTGATGCCTGCGTCAACT
>ENA-UAPA01000442-UAPA01000442.1-human-gut-metagenome-genome-assembly--contig:-NODE-442-length-20909-cov-7.916467_pt1 | contig 20909 bp, 15 predicted proteins | sample MGYA00243476_ERZ654569 | MGnify/ENA primary metagenome ERZ654569 (study PRJEB26926, sample SAMN06164726) | human gut metagenome | biome: ENVO:00009003; feature: ENVO:2100002; material: ENVO:00002003... | reverse complement strand
GAGCCTTATCGTCGGCAGCGTCAGATGTGTATAAGAGACAGGTATAAATATACTAAACCTCATAATTAAGGCAGAATGTATAAATATACATTATTGAAAAACAGGAATTTTCGGTGCAAAGAATGCAGTAAACAGATTTTACAAAACGACATATTCTTCTCGCTTTTCTCGCTCATCAATTTCACATAAAGAAAGTCACCAGCGAAAAGCAAACCGTCTTGTCACATCGACATTTATTTCTTTCTTTCCGTCTCATCGACGCAGGAAACGGCGGATGGCAAACCAGAAGTAGAATGCCAAGAGGACATAACCCACATAATATAGTGTGCAGAGACTGAAGATGATGTAATCGACTGCACAGACTCCGACAAGACCTCCCAGATACAGGATGGCATCGCCAAGACTGAGACGATGCTTTACCTCGTCGAGACAGGCCAATGCCAATATCAATATCGCCCAAACAGACGCCAGGAAGAATCCCAACACACGGGGTACGGCAAAGGGATTGAGAGTGGGATGAAAATAGAAATGACGCCACATCTCAGGAGCAAACAACTGGATGGTGGCATAGAAAGCCGCTGAGAGCGACACCATCAGCACCAATGCCGTAGGATATGGCGAGTCGATGTCGTTGAAATGAACGATGTGCGCATTGCTGTGGGATATCTTGCGCAGAAGATAAGCCACAGAAATCAACACGATGACGATCATGAAGATGAGCAGGTGGGTGTTGCTGAAGATGAGGATGAACTGAGAAATGGGATCGTCGGGGACGACACGGGGCAACAGACGGGACTCGTGTGTCCAGCCAAACTCATTCTCCTCGGTGGCCAACTGTACCCATACGGAGTCTTCTGTGTCCTGGGGAATGATGCGTATGTCGGAAACGACCAGCAGACAGTGCTTCCTGACGGCAAAGGAGTCGATGCGCAGATGGTTGACATACTCCTCCGGCTGCTGACGTATCAGCATGAGTGAGTCGGAACTGACTACAAAGTTGTATTTGTTGGTGTAATGATGCGTGGAGGAAAACGAGATGGAGTCGAGTTGCCGGTCACTGTACTCTATCAGGGCGGCATGCTGAGCCTTGCCACCATGACGATGATAGCAACCACTGAGCAGCAACAGCATGCCCAACAGACAACAGGTAATCCATGTATTTCGTTTTACTTGGCTCATATATCATTCTTTTTTCAACGCTCAGAATACACATTCATCTGACATTCGTTGCAGGCAAACTGGAGGCGGAACTTGCTGCCGTCGCCCAGACGAAGGAAGAGCGGTTCCTTCCACGTGGGCTTGCGCCCTCCCCGCTTCACACAATAGCCCAACGAATAACGCAGACAGTGGCGGCACTGCATCAGCAGCACCTCCTCCTGCCGCTCTGCCCCGTTGCGCAGCTCGAAGGCATAGCCGGGCTTCGCCATGCCGTGTGCCTGATAGAAAGAGCGGGCACTCTGATTGGCGATATTGTAGAGATAGCTGTACTTGGCGTATTCCGGCTGCCATGCCTTTGCGGGCGATGTCTTGTCGGCGGAAGCCTCAGCATGAGATGCCTCCGGGGCTGCGACGGCACCCGACAGGGCTGACACCAAAGAACGGCGCAGGTCGGTAAGCACACTGCTGGGGATGAAATACTGGTCGGCTGCATTGCGAATCTCCACCTCACGGCACTCATAGATGGTGCCGCCCAACTTACTGAGTTGCTTGATGATATTCTCGCGCTGCGGCTTTTTCGCCATGCTGTGCTCAAAGGCTACGGCTTCGGTAGCCATGTATTCCAAGGAGGCATGCAGCTCGGTGTCTCCGCTCACGAATGGGGTCTTTCCCTGCTCCTTGCAGTAATAGGCAGTGGCTGAGAAGCCGCTCACAGCGTCCTCATCGTGCAAGTCGAAGACAATCTTGACAGGAATCTTCCGTTCTGCCGTTCTGCCTGCCAATATCCTGCTGAAAGCGACATCGTTGTTGCGATAGAGCGCCACTCCGCGACGCAGATGACGAGGCATCTCTAAGGGGAAGAGGCGGTTGCCCTCGGCACGGTTGACACGGAAGCCTTCCAGCTCGCGCTCGTCATTGATGAAACACAAGCCGTCGCCATTGGCAAAGCTCGCCACGGATGCTACATTGAAACTGTTGCCGCGCAGCTCCTTCACCTTTCCCACATACTCGCCGATGGCCTTCGGGGTGTCGAAGGAGGTGATGTCCATCTGTCTGCCACGAAGGAAATAATGGGTAAAACCACGGTTGAAAGTCTTCTTCAGGTTGGGTTCGAAAGCATAGCGGGGTCTGCCCAGCGATGGACGCTCATACTCGCCGGGGCGCTGGCGGCAGATGTCGTCGAGGCGCTGGCTGTAGGCTGCCACCACATTCTTCACGTAGTCGGCATCCTTCAACCTGCCTTCGATCTTGAACGAGCAGGCTCCAGCGTCAGCCAAGGCCTCCAGGTTGTCTATCTGGCACATATCCTTGAGGGACAGCAGATGGCGCTGATGCTCGATCTCCTGTCCGTCGGCATCGAGAAGGTCGAACTTCATGCGGCAGAACTGGGCGCACTCGCCCCTGTTGGCTGAGCGGCCGAAACAGTACTCTGACGCATAGCACACGCCGGAATAGCACACACAAAGCGCACCATGGACGAACACCTCGAGCTCCATATCGGGCACGGCGGCATGAATGGCCTCTATCTCACTGACCGAGAGCTCGCGAGCCAATACTGCCCGATGAAAGCCCAACGACTGAAGCCACTTCACCTTGTCGGCAGTCCTGGTGTCGCACTGGGTGCTGGAATGCAGAAACTCTGTCCACCCGCCCTCTGTCGACAGAGGACCCTCGCCCTGAAGGGCATAGAGCACACCCATGTCCTGCAACAGCAGGGCATCGACACCAGCTGCCTGCAACTGCTGAATCATCTGCAGGGTGTCCCTGATCTCGGAATCGTAGACTATGGTGTTGACCGTGACATGCACCTTGGCATGAAACTGATGGGCGTAGTCGCACAGCTGACGGATATCCTCGATCGAGTTACCCGCAGCCGCACGGGCACCAAACTTGGGTGCTCCGATATATACGGCATCTGCGCCATGGTCGATGGCAGCGATGCCGCACTCTAAATTTTTGGCAGGTGCCAGCAATTCCAAAGTTCTCATTCTTCGCTTTTTCGCTTCTTCGCTTTCGCGCTTACTTGATGTCGTCAATATTATAAGGTGTCTCCTGGTATACGTAATAGTTGATCCAGTTGCTGTAGAACAGGTTGGCATGCGCCCTCCAGGTCACCAAGGGCTCCTCAGTGGGATCGTCGTGATAATAATAGTTCTTGGGCAAGTCGACGTCATCACGCTTGCCCAGGTCGCGACGGTATTCCTTGTCGAGTGTGTCGGGAGCGTACTCCAAATGGCCCGTGACAAAGAACTCCCTGCCGCCACGTGCCATCACGATGCTCACACCGCTCTCGGGCGACTCGGCTATGATGTCAAGCCCCGGCACCTTCTCGATGTCCTCGCGTCGCACCTCGGTATGGCGGCTCTGCGGCATGGCGAACCAGTCGTCGAAGCCACGGAAGATAGGCAGCGAGGGGTCGAGGGATTTCTGTCGGAAGATGCCAAACATCTTCTTGCTGAGTGGATGCTTGGGTACGCCATAGAAATGGTAAAGTCCTGCCTGCGCGCCCCAGCAGATGTAGAGTGTGGAGGTGACATGGGTACGAGCCCAGTCGAAGATCTGCTGAATCTCAGGCCAGTATTCCACGTCCTCGTACTGCATGGTTTCAATGGGTGCACCCGTTACGATCATGCCATCAAACTTCTGCTTTGACAGTTCGGCAAAGTCTTTGTAGAACATCATCATGTGCTCGATGGGGGTGTTCTTGGGAGTATGGCTCTTCAGTTTCATGAAGTACACCTCTATCTGCAGTGGTGTGTTGGAGAGCAGTCTGACGAGATCGGTCTCCGTTGTTATCTTCAGCGGCATGAGGTTGAGCACTACAATACGCAGGGGGCGAATCTCCTGACTGTGCGCCCTACTCTCGTCCATGACGAAGATGTTCTCGTGCTTCAGCAGCTCTATGGCTGGCAATTTATCTGGCAATCTTAATGGCATGATTCTATTCCTTTCTCTAATTTTGTGCAAAAATACACTTTTTCAATGAGATAATGAAAAAAGGATGCCAAAATTTCTTTCAGCATCCTTCTTTTTGTCGATTATTACCAAAGTTCCAGTCGCTCATTCTTAGGAATGAACATCTTGTCGCCCGCCTTCACACCGAAGGCCTCATACCAGGCATCGATATGTGGCAGGGCTCCGTCGACACGCCATTTGCCCAAAGAGTGTGGGTCGTTCTTGACGCGCTGACGTATCTCCTTCTCGGTGATGTTCTGTCCCCATACTCCTGCGTAGGCCAGGAAGAAGCGCTGAGCTGGAGTGAAACCGTCCTTGTTCTTGAGGGGCTTCTTGGCGGTGACATTCTTCAAAGCATTGAAGGCTACCATCAAACCGCCATGGTCAGCAAGATTCTCGCCCAGTGTGAAACGACCGTTGCCATTCAGGTCGGGCAATACCTTGATATTGCTGAAGAAGTCGGCATACATGTCGGCACGCTGATTGAAGCCCTTGGCATCGTCGGCTGTCCACCAGTCCTGCAGATTGCCAGTAGCATCATACTGGCGGCCCTGATCGTCGAAACCGTGAGTCATCTCATGACCTATCACGACACCGATGGCACCATAGTTGAACGCCTCGTCGGCCTTTGGGTCGAAGAAAGGATACTGCAGGATTCCTGCAGGGAAACAGATCTCGTTGGTGGTAGGATTGTAGTAGGCATTGACGGTCTGTGGAGTCATGTACCACTCGTCTCTGTCGACTGGCTTTCCGGCCTTCTCGGCGATCTCCTTGTCGTTGGCAAACTTGCGGCAAGCCAACACATTCTCGTAGTAACTCTTGGAAGGATCGATGTTGAGCAGGCTGTAGTCAGTCCACTTGTTAGGATAACCTATCTTGACATAGAACTTGTCGAGCTTCTTATGGGCTGCAGCCTTGGTTACGTCGCTCATCCAGGTCTGTGCGTCGATGCGCTCGCCCAAGCTGATCTGCAGGTTCTTTACCAGGGTCTCCATCATCTTCTTGGAACTCTCGGGGAAGAACTTCTTGCAGTAGATGCGGCCAAGCGCCTCACCCATCTGATTCTCTACCTGATTGGTGGCACGCTTCCAGAGAGGATAGTCCTCCTGACGGTCACTCATGGTCTTGCCGAAGAAGTCGAAGTTGGCCTCGCGAATCTCATCGGTCAGGTAAGCGGAAGAGCTGCGGATGACACTCCAGAGCATCAGCGCCTTCAGAACAGAGGCGTTCTCGGCTGCCGAAAGCTTGTCGTAGGCTGCAAAGAATGCTGGCTGACCTACAATGAGTTCCTGCATATACTCGCTCTTGATGCCCTCACCATTGGCCAAGGCCTCGAGAGGTATGTTGGGATAGTTTTCACAGAACTGCTTGAGAGTCATCTTGTTGTAGTTGGCCTGTGGGTCACGAAGCTCGGTGCGGCTCTTGGAAACAAAGGCAAGACTGGTTTCGTGCAGGAAGATGGCCTGTGCATACTGGACAGCATCGGCTGCAGAGAAACCATAGAGCTGGAACATCTTGGCAAGATATGCCTTGTAAGCCTCACGGATGGCCACAGTGGCGGCATCGTTGTTGAGGTAATAATCCTTGGCGCCAAGGGTGAGACCGCCCTGCGAGAGATTGTAGATGTTCTGAGTGACATTCTTCTCGTCGGCACCGAAACCAGCACCATAGCTTACTCCGAGTCCCATCCAGGCATACTTGATCTGCAATTTCTGCAGGTCGGCCTTGGTTTGGGCAGCAGCTATCTCGTCGAGCAGAGGCTTTACGGGAGCTATGCCCTCCTTGTTGCGGCGGTCGACATCGATCGCCAACTTGTAGAAGTCGGACAGTTTCTGCTCGATACTTCCCTTCTTGTAGCTCTTTTTCTGGAGCTCACCCAAGATGCTGTTGATACGCTTGTTGTTGTTTTCCTGCAACTGGTCGAAGCTTCCATAGCGGCTGTAGGCTGCTGGCAAAGGATTGTTCTTCTGCCATCCGCCTGTGGCAAACTGATAGAAATCGTCGGCAGGCTTTGTCGTCTTGTCAAGATTGCTCATGACAAGTCCCGACTTGTTTTGTGCGTCTGCACCCATAGGCATGGCTGCTATCATCACCATCGGGATAATCATCTTCATGTTCATAATGTTATAATTATTTGGTTATTGTTGTTTTGTCTGGATTTTATTGCCCTGACACTTCTTCCAACTCCTCGGAGAGGACGAGCCAGTTGTCGTTCTCCTCATCGAGTTTCTGCATCAGCGAGGTGTACTCTGTGACGAGCTCCATGTTGGTGGCATTCTCGGGCTTCATCAGCAAATCGTCAATCTCCTTCTTGCGTTTTTCCAAGGTGGCGATACGCTGCTCGCAGTCCTTCACCGCCTTCTCGGCCTTGCGAATCTTCTTCTGCAGTTCCTTGTGCTCGGCGTAACTCTGCTTCTTAGACGACGCATCGTCTGTTGCGGCAGGCGATGCGTCCTGCTGCTGTGGCTTGGCAGAAGAAGCGCCCATGGATGGCTCGCCCTTGGCAATGGCTGCCTGGATGGTCTCGGCATTGTGGGCACGCAGATAGTCGTAGATGCCGCCCAGATGCTCGCGTACCTTTCCGCCACCAAACTCATACACCTTGTCTACCAGTCCGTCGAGGAACTCACGGTCGTGGCTCACGATGATGGCTGTTCCGTCGAAGGCCTTGATGGCTTCCTTGAGAACATCCTTCGACTGCATGTCGAGATGGTTGGTTGGCTCATCGAGAATCAGGAGGTTGACAGGCTCGAGCAGCAACTTGATCATCGCCAGTCGGCTGCGCTCGCCGCCACTGAGCACCTTGACATACTTCTCGGAGGTCTCGCCGCCAAACATGAATGCTCCCAAGAGATCGTTCACCTTGAGGCGCATATCGCCCGTGGCCACATTGTCTATGGTCTGGAAGATGGTAAGGCGCTCGTCTAAGAGCTGTGCCTGGTTTTGTGCGAAATAGCCTATCTGCACATTGTGGCCTATCTTCAGCGTTCCTGTAAACGGAATCTCGCCCATGATACACTTCACAAGTGTGGACTTTCCCTCGCCGTTCTTGCCGACGAAAGCCACTTTCTCACCGCGCTTGATGGTAAGGGTGACGTGGTCGAAAACTGTATGCGAGCCATAATCCTTGCGCACCTCGTCGCAGATAATGGGATAGTCGCCACTGCGAAGACAGGGTGGAAACTTGAGGTGCATCTGCTTGTTGTCGACCTCGTCGACCTCAATGGGCACGATCTTCTCCAACTGCTTGATGCGGCTCTGCACCTGCACGGCCTTGGTGGGCTTGTAGCGGAAACGCTCTATAAAGTCCTTGATATCGGCAATCTCCTTCTGCTGGTTCTCGTAGGCTCGCAGCTGCTGTTCGCGGCGCTCTGCACGAAGTACCACATACTCGTCGTATTTCACACGATAGTCCTCTACCCTGCCGCAGGTTATCTCTAAGGTGCGGTTGGTCACATTGTTAATAAAGGCACGGTCGTGGCTGACCAGCACCACCGCCTTGGCACTCTGGGCAAGAAACTGCTCCAACCACTGTATACTCTCTATATCGAGATGGTTGGTAGGCTCGTCGAGAAGAAGCACATCGGGTTTCTGCAACAGTATCTTAGCCAACTCGATACGCATACGCCATCCACCAGAGAACTCACGGGTAGGACGGTCGAAGTCCTCGCGGGTGAAGCCCAGACCTGTAAGCGTGCGCTCTATCTCTGCCTCATAGTTCTCGCCGCCCATCATCATGTAGCGTTCATGCTCCTGGGTAAACTTCTCTACCAGTTGGGCATACGACTCGCTCTCATAGTCGGTACGGTCGGCCATCTCTTGCTGCATCTTGTCGAGATGTGCCTTCATCTCTGTGTTATGAGCAAAGGCCTTGCGGGTTTCCTCCTTCACGGTGGTGTCGTCCTGCAACTTCATCACCTGTGGCAGATAGCCTATCGTTGTCTCGTTGGGCACAGCCACAACGCCATCTGTTGGTTTCTGCATACCACAAAGTATCTTGAGCATCGTCGACTTACCTGCTCCGTTCTTGCCCACCAGGGCTATGCGGTCACGGTCGTTGATGACAAAGTTCACATCGTGGAAGAGAGGTTTTACGCCAAACTCGACTTTCAAGCCTTCTACTGAAATCATATTTTCTTATCTCGTTATTATTTTACCGTCACAAAACACTTATTTTCCAAAAAGGCAGCCCTTCATTCCAAGGACTGCCTCTCTCTATAATATAAATAGGTGTAATTCCAATATAAGTAGCGCTTACTTGATGACGCCTTCCTCTACGAAGACCTCCTTCAGAATTTTCACACCGCGTTCTACCTGCTCCTTGGTATGAGTAGCCATGAGGGCGAAACGTACCAATGTGTCCTGAGGAGCACATGCTGGAGGGATGACTGGGTTGATGAATACGCCACGGTCGTAAGCCTTCTTGGTTACCTCGAAAGTCTTCATAGCATCGCGCACATAGAGAGGAATGATAGGACTCTCTGTCTCGCCAATCTCGAAACCTTCCTCACGGAAACGCTTCAGGGCGTAGTTGGTAACATCCCACAACTGCTCGAAGCGCTCTGGCTCGTTCTGAATGATGTGAAGAGCCTCCAAGGCTGCTGCTGTGGCTGCTGGAGTGTTGGATGCACTGAAGATATAAGTACGGCAAGAATGACGCAGGAAGTTGATGGTGTCCTTGTCTGATGCGATGAAACCACCGATAGACGCCAGACTCTTGGAGAATGTACCCATGATGAGGTCGACCTCGTCGGTAAGACCAAAGTGATCGCATACGCCACGTCCCTGCTTGCCAAACACACCCAGGCCATGAGCCTCGTCCACCATGATGGAGCAGTTGTACTTGTGCTTCAACTTGACAATCTCTGGCAAGTTGGCCAGGTCGCCCTCCATAGAAAAGACGCCATCGACAACGATCAGCTTGATAGCCTCATGAGGCAAGGTCTTGAGTACGCGCTCAAGGTCCTCCATATCATTGTGCTTATAGTGCAGCTGGGTTGCAAACGAAAGACGGCGGCCGTCTACGATACTGGCGTGGTCGCGGTCGTCGCAGATGATATAGTCATTGCGGCCTACCACACAAGCCAACACGCCCTGATTGACAGAGAAACCTGTAGAGAAGCACAGGGTCTCATCCTTGTGCATAAACTCGGCCAACTCCTTCTCGAGCTGTACGTGAAGGTCGAGGGTTCCATTGAGGAAACGGCTTCCTGCACAACCAGAACCATACTTGTCGAGAGCAGCCTTGGCTGCATCGATAACACGCTGGTCGTTGGTCAAACCTTGATAAGCATTGGAACCGAACATTAAAATCTTATGTCCGTCGATGTCGGTAACTTCCGTCATCTGCTTACTGGTGATCTCACGGAAGTATGGGTACACACCGGCAGCCATATACTTCTGAGGTTCACGATAATTCTTGTATTTTTCTTGTAATTGTCCCATTATGAATAGGTGTACTTTTTATAATTTCTAAGTTTACAGGGTGCAAAGATACAAAAAAGAACTAATATATCATGATTTTTTCCAAGAAAGTTGATTTTTAGTGTTTTTTTAGGGTCTAAAAAGGCGTTTTTATACTAATTTTATTACTTTTGCAACTGAATATTCATAAAATTCTGTCTAATTAGATGAAGAAGAAGATCGTTTTTATCATGAATCCTATCTCGGGCACGGCAAGCAAAGCATCCATCCCCAACCTGATAGATAGCATTCTGGACAAGGACCGCTTTGAGTACGAGATAAGAACTACGGAAAGAGCCGGACACGCATCGGAAATTGCTTTCGAGGCGAAGGAGGCTCATGTTGACATTGTGGTGGCTGTGGGAGGTGACGGTACTGTCAACGAAGTGGCAAGAGCCATCGTACACTCCGACACAGCCCTGGGAATTCTGCCTTGTGGATCGGGCAACGGACTGGCTCGTCACCTCATGCTGCCCATGAACCTGAAAAAGAGTATTGAGATCATCAACCAATGCGAGATTCACGACCTCGACTATGGGGTCATCAACGGCTATCCTTTCTTCTGTACCTGCGGTATGGGATTTGACGCCTTCGTAAGCATGAAGTTTGCCGAAAGCGGCAAACGAGGCCCCATCAGCTATGCTGAGAACATCCTGAGAGAAGGACTGAAGTATCAGCCTGAAACCTACACCCTCGAGGACGAGACGGGAACAAAGCAATACAAGGCCTTCCTCATCTCGTGTGCCAACGCATCGCAATATGGCAACAACGCCTATATCGCTCCACAGGCATCGATGAGCGACGGACTGATGGACGTGGTCATCATGGAGCCTTTCGATGTACTGGAGGCTCCGCAGGTAAGTTTCGATATGTTCAACAAGACGCTCGACAAGCACTCCAAGATTAAGTCGTTCAGATGCAAAAAGCTGCATATCACCCGCACCAAGCCTGGTGTCATCCATTTTGACGGCGACCCGGTTATGACGGGTGCTGACATTGATGTGCACTTGGAGGAGAAAGGCATCAAGATTATCGTCAACCCATTTGCCGACAAGAATGCCCGGAAACCCAACGCCATACAGTCGGCCTTTGCCGATTTCTTCAACGGTCTCAATGCCGTGAGAAGCGACATCAGAGAGCAAGGAAGAAAGGTGGAGGCACTGAGCAAACTCGTGCAGAGCAAACTGAACTTATGATGCTTGACGAAGGAGTTAAAGAGTTAAGGAGTTAAGGAGTTAAAGAGTTAAGAAGTTAAGGAGTTAAGGAGTTAAGAAGTTAAGGAGTTAAGGAGTTAAGGAGTTAAGACAAATGCCTTTAAGGGATTGTTTAATTTCAAGTCTACTTAAGCATTTGTCTTAACTCCTTAGCGACCGCAGGGAGCGATAACTCCTTAACTTCTTAACTTCCTTGAAACCCCTTGAAAACTTCCTTGAAACCCCTTGAAAACTCCTTAGAAAACTCCTTTGAAATCTACTTGATATAAAATTCTTCCGTTAACCGGGAATACCATTCCGAACGACTGCCATCCGACAACTGGAGCACTTCTGTAGACTCCTCAAAGTTGCCCATACGGCTACGGGAGAAGGTAAGAAGAAGCCGTTTGGGAGCCTTGCGCTCCACAGTCTTCACCATACATTTGCGAACAAGCGTAAAACCCTTATAATAAGCCTCTTCCTCCACCCTGCCAAACACTTCTGTGGGTACAACAATCGACAGGAAACCATGTTCCGTAAGCAGACGTCTGGCTCCGGCAAAGAGGTCGGCAAAAGGCAGTGTGTCTGTATGCCGGGCAAGCGAGCGCTTGACATCAGGATTCTTCAGACTGTCGACAAAGAAAGGCGGATTGCTGACGATGGCATCATAAGGCTGGGAAGACAGAAAATCCTGCAGCGGACAATGACTCACATGCACACTTCCGGCAAAAGGACTTGCCGCTACATTCTCGGCAGCCTGCCTGCAAGCCTCCTCGTCAATATCGATGGCATCGACTACTGACTGCGGAAAACGCTGAGCCATCATGAGTGCTACGAGACCTGTCCCCGTACCTATATCCAGCACCCTGCTGCCTCCCAAAGCCCATGCTCCCAAGAGTACGCCGTCTGTGCCTACCTTCATGCCGCACTTATCCTGCATGATTCCAAAATGTTTGAATTGAAAATCTGCCACCGTTTCTTGTTTTTATTCTGATTTACGCAACTTTCGCTCACTCAGGAAAAACGCAAACAAGTCTGTTTTATTTTATCATTTTTACAAAAAAATGCCACGAATATATTAAAATATCTATACCAACCCCTCTGAATTCAATAAAAATGACTACCTTTGCACCCTAAAAAGAATTCTAAAAACGAATATGAACAGAAAACAAAATACACAATTTCAAATGATAGCCGATTTTGACGGCGATGCTTCTGTATTGGTGGCAGAAAGAGAATCAGGAGAATACCCTATTCTCTGCACACGCAATCTCGTCATCTTTCCTACCGTTCTGGCACCCATCATCGTGGGAAGACCCCAGAGCGTTCAGCTCGCCCAAAAGCTAATCGAAAATCCAGACAAGGTATTCTGTATCTTCTGCCAGAAAGATGAGGCTACAGAAAACCCCACATCTGGAAACCTCTATAAGACTGGTGTGTTTGCTAAACTCATAAAAACAGTTGAACTGCCAGGAGTAGAATCAGGTAACATAACCATCGTGGTACAAGCTCTTGGCAGATGCCGACTCGAACAGATCACTTCAACAAGTCCTTACTACAAAGGACAGGTAACCAGTCTGCCAGAAAAGTGGCCCAACCTGGAAGACGTGCATTTCCAGACGCTGTTGGACACACTGCATCAGGAAACAACCAACTTCATACATGCCTGCGATGAGATGCCCAATGAGGCTGAATATGCCCTCAACAACATATCCAACCCCATGATAGCAGCCAACTTCATCTGCAGCAACATGCCTTTCAGCATAGAGGACAAGATGGAAATGCTGGAGAAAGACAACCTCAGCGACCGTCTTTACATCGCTCTGAAAGCCGAGCACAAAGAGCTGCAGCTGCTGAGCATACAGTCGGACATCAAGCAGAAAACACGCTTCGACCTCGACGAACAGCAGAGAGAATACTTCCTGCAGCAGCAACTCAAGAACATACGCGAGGAACTGGGGGGAGACGAGAAGAATCCTGAGCGAAAAGAACTGGCTGAAAAGGCCAAGAACAAGAAATGGAACGAGGCTACAGCCAAGGCGTTCAATAAGGAATTGAACAAGCTCGAAACCATCAACCCACAGAGCCCCGACTACTCTATCCTCGTCAACTACCTGCAGACCATGGTAGACCTGCCTTGGAATGAATACACTCAGGACAACCTGAGCCTCAAGCATGCCAAGAAAGTTCTCGACAAAGCGCACTATGGCATGGAAAAGGTTAAGGAACGTATCTTGGAATACCTGGCTGTAAGATCGCTGCGAGGAGACCTGAAGAGCCCTATCCTCTGCCTCTATGGTCCTCCAGGAGTTGGCAAGACAAGTCTTGGAAAGAGCATCGCCGAGGCGATGGGCAGAAAATATGTGCGTATGTCATTGGGCGGTCTGCACGACGAGTCGGAGATACGAGGACACCGCCGTACCTATATAGGAGCCATGCCCGGACAAATCATCAAGAACATTCAGAAGGCTGGAAGCAGTAACCCTGTATTCATCCTCGACGAGATAGACAAGGTGACACAGAACACCATCAACGGAAACCCGGCATCGGCTCTGCTCGAAGTGCTCGACCCAGAACAGAACAATGCCTTCCACGACAATTATCTCGATACAGACTACGATTTGTCGAAGGTGCTCTTCATTGCTACTGCCAACGATATCAGCAGTATTCCACGTCCGTTGCTCGACCGTATGGAGCTCATCGAGGTGGGCGGATACATCATCGAGGAGAAGGTGGAGATAGTCAAGCGACACCTGGTGCCACGCGAACTGAAGAATACTGGTCTCGACAAGTATGAGCCCAAGATAAAGTTTACCAAAGCTGCCATCGAAGACTTGATAGACCACTATACACGCGAAAGCGGAGTGCGCCAACTCGAGAAAGCTATCAACAAGGCTTTGCGCAAGATGGCATACAAGCTGGCATATACCGACGAACTGGAGAAGCCTACCATCACTCCTGCTGAGGTGGAAGAGCTGTTGGGCAAGCCTATCTTCACACGCGACATCTACCAGGGAAACAAATATGCTGGCGTGGTAACAGGACTGGCATGGACATCGGTAGGAGGAGAAATCCTCTTCATAGAAACCTCGCTCAGCAAGAGCAAGGCTGCCAAACTCACCCTGACAGGAAACCTGGGCGACGTGATGAAGGAATCGGCGGTCATTGCACTGGAATATGTCAAGGCGCACGCCGACCTCTTGGGCATAGACTATCGTATCTTCGAAAACTGGAACATCCATATCCATGTGCCCGAGGGAGCTACTCCTAAAGACGGTCCTTCTGCTGGTATCACCATCGCTACAAGTATCGCATCGGCCCTGACACAGCGCAAGGTGCGAAAGAACACAGCCATGACAGGAGAGATAACACTTCGTGGAAAAGTTCTCCCCGTAGGTGGCATCAAGGAGAAGATTCTGGCCGCCAAGCGAGCCGGCATTACCGATATCGTAATCTGTCAGGATAACAAGAAAGACATTGAGGAGATTCCTGAGATCTATCGCAAGGGAGTGGAATTCCACTATGTGGAGAATGTTGCCGATGTATGGCACTTCGCGCTCACCGACGAGAAGGTGGAACATCCCATCGATTTCACGATTCCCGAGGATGCGAAGAAAGGAGAGTGAGAAATCAATATAAACAAGAAGAATGAAATTCGAACTACAAGTAACAGATAAAGCCAGTGATGCACGCACAGGCATCATCACCACCGACCACGGACAGATAAAGACTCCTATCTTTATGCCAGTGGGAACTGTCGGATCAGTGAAAGGTGTGCACTTCGAGGAACTGCGCCAACAGGTTAAGGCACAGATCATCTTAGGCAACACCTACCACCTATACCTACGACCAGGACTCGAGGTCATCAAGGCCGCAGGCGGACTGCATGGCTTCAACGGATGGGACCGACCCATCCTGACAGACAGTGGCGGATTCCAGGTGTTCTCGCTTACAGGCATCCGAAAGTTGCGTGAGGAGGGGTGCGAGTTCCGCTCTCACATCGACGGAAGCAAGCACATCTTCACACCCGAGAACGTGATGGACACTGAGCGAATTATTGGTGCCGACATCATGATGGCGTTCGACGAGTGTCCTCCTGGACAAAGCGACTTCCAGTATGCCAAGAAGAGTCTCGAGATGACACAGCGTTGGCTCGACCGCTGTGTCAAGCGCTTCAACGAGACTGAACCGCTGTACGGATATCAGCAAAGCCTCTTCCCCATCGTGCAGGGCTGCACCTTTCCCGAGCTGAGAAGAGAGGCGGCCAAATATGTGGCAGACAAGGGAGCTGACGGAAATGCTATCGGTGGACTTGCCGTAGGCGAGCCCACTGAGGTGATGTACGAAATGATAGAGGTGGTGAACGAAATCCTGCCCAAGGACAAGCCGCGCTATCTCATGGGGGTGGGTACACCACAGAACATACTCGAGGCCATAGAACGAGGAGTGGACATGTTCGACTGTGTGATGCCAACCCGCAACGGACGCAACGCCATGCTCTTCACCTACAACGGAACGATGAACATGCGCAACAAGAAATGGGAAATGGACTTCAGTCCCGTAGACCCTGACGGATGCGACATCGACCGTATCACAACCAAGGCTTACCTGCATCACCTCTTCAAGGCACAGGAACTCCTGGCCATGCAGATAGCAAGCATACACAACCTGGCCTTCTATCTGCGACTCGTCACCGATGCGCGACAACACATCGAGCAGGGAGACTTCGTGCAATGGAAAAATTCGATCATCGACCAGCTGGGACAAAGAATATAAAGGCCACAGGCTGGGAGAACAAACGCAAAGACCACAGACTGACTGGTCGAACAAAAAAAGACCAATTAAAAGGTCAAAAACATAAAATGAAGACATTTCATCAATTAAGAAAATATCGCAGGCTCTATAAAGCCAAAAGATGGTTCGGACAACACTTTGCTGGGCTCATACACTTCACGCAATGGCTCGCAAAGAAGTTGGCCTTCCTGCGTATACTCAGGTTCCTGAACCCATTCAGGTATATCAAGCGCATGGACTCGTACATCATCAAGAAGTTTGTAGGCACATACTTCTTCTCTATCCTGCTGATTATATCGGTGGCTATCGTGTTCGACGTAAACGACAACCTGCCTAAATTCACCGAGAATCATGCACCGCTGAGTGCTATCGTCTTTGACTATTACCTCAACTTCGTGCCTTACTTCGCCAACCTCTTCAGTGCGCTGTTTGTCTTCATTGCCGTCATCTTCTTTACATCTAAGATGGCTGGCAACTCTGAGATTATCGCCATCATGGCATCAGGCATCTCATTCAAGCGGCTGTTGCGCCCTTACATGATTACCTGCATCATGCTCTCGGCCATGTCGTATGCCCTCTCTGCCTATGTTATTCCCTATGGAACGGTGGTAAGACAGAATTTCGAAATCAAGTACAAGAAGAAGAGCAAGAACACATCGGCAGAAAACGTACAGCTGCAGGTGGACAGGGGCGTCATCGCGTATCTGCAGCACTACGACAACCAAAGCAAGAAAGGCTTCGGCTTCTGCCTTGACAAGTTCAAGGACAAGAAATTGGTAAGCCACCTCACCGCCATGGAGGTGCAGTACGACACCATCTCCGACTCCAAGTACCACTGGAAAATAAGAAACTGGAAGGTACGACAGCTCCAGGGACTGAAGGAGCACATCACCAGCGGAGCCGAGAAAGACACCATCATCATGATGGAACCCACCGACCTGGTATACTCCAAGGGACAGCAGGAAACATTTACCAGTCCTGCACTGAAGGATTATATCTCCAAACAGATCAACCGAGGTTCGGGCAATGTGGTGCAATACCAGGTGGAGTATCACAAGCGAATTGCAGCCTCATTCGCCTCATTCATCCTTACCATAATAGGTGTGTCGCTCTCGTCGCGCAAGCGCAAAGGTGGAATGGGAACATCGCTCGGCATCGGACTGGCACTGAGTTTCAGCTACATCATGCTGCAAACCATCTCTGCCACATTCGCCATCCAGGACAACTTCCCGCCTATGCTGGCTGCCTGGATGCCCAACTTCCTCTTCGCATTCGTGGCATACTTCTGCTACCGCAACGCACCGAGGTAAGCATTAATGATTAATGACAAAAAAAGGAAAAAGAAAAAATAAGAAATATGTATTTCGACGAATTAGATTTAAATGACAACGTGCTCGATGCGCTCTACGATATGCGTTTCGACACTTGCACCCCAGTACAGGAAAAGTGTATTCCAGAGATATTGAAAGGCAACGACGTAATGGGAGTTGCGCAAACCGGAACAGGCAAAACTGCTGCCTATCTGCTGCCAGTGCTCAGCAAACTCGACGGCGGTGGTTATCCTTCTGATGCCATCAACTGTGTTATCATGTCGCCTACACGCGAGTTGGCACAACAGATAGACCAAGCCATGCAGGGCTTCGGATATTACCTGCAAGGCGTAAGCAGCGTGGCTGTATATGGAGGAAACGACGGAAACCGTTACGACCAGGAACTGAAAAGCCTGCGCATGGGTGCAGACGTGGTGATAGCTACACCAGGCCGACTCATCTCTCATATCAGCTTGGGCAATGTAGACCTCAGCAAGGTAAGCTTCTTTATTCTTGATGAGGCAGACCGCATGCTCGACATGGGATTCTCGGAGGATATCAAGACCATCGCAGCCAAATTGCCAAAAACTTGCCAGACCATTATGTTCTCTGCCACAATGCCCGAGAAAATAGAAGAACTGGCAAAGACTCTGCTCAAGAATCCTGTAGAGATCAAACTCGCAGTAAGCAAACCTGCCGAGAAGATACAGCAGAAAGCTTACGTATGCTACGAGACACAGAAGATGGACATCATCAAGGACATCTTCAAAGCTGGCGACCTGCAGCGAGTCATCATCTTCTGCGGAAGCAAGATGAAGGTAAAGCAAGTGGCAGGATCACTGCAGCGTAAACATATCAACTGTGGCGAGATGCACTCTGACCTGGACCAGGCTGAACGCGACAATATGATGTTCAAATTCAAGAGCGGACAAATCGATGTGCTCGTAGCTACCGACATCGTGGCACGAGGCATAGACATCGATGATATCGCATTGGTTATCAACTATGATGTGCCTCACGATACTGAAGACTATGTTCACCGTATCGGACGTACTGCACGTGCCGACCGCGACGGAGTGGCTATCACCTTTGTGAGCGAGGAAGATATCTTCTATTTCCAGCAGATAGAGAAGTTCTTGGAAAAAGAAGTGGAAAAGGTTACTCTGCCCGAAGGATGCGGCGAAGGACCTGCATACACCAAGCAGAACAAGCCCAGAAAGGCAGGAAACAACAGCGCAAAGAGCAGACGACGCAAAGATCGTGAACAGACTGCACACAAACGCAAACCTGCCAATAAAACTGCCAACCGACCTGAAAAGGCACAGCGTCGTACAGAAGACAACAACCCACAGGAAAACAGCAAGCAAGGCAACAACCAGCAAGACAACTACCAGCAAGGCAACAACCAGCCCAGGAACAAAGACAACAAGAAACAACAGGGCAACGCCAGACAACAGGGTAAGAACGCTCCTCGTACCAAGGATGGCCAGCAGCAGAACAATGGTGGCAAATCTGAAAACGAGAATAAGCAAAATCGCAACAACCGACGTAAAGGCAATAATCGTCCTGCAAGCGATCAGACAGAAAACAAGTCACGCAACAGACAGGCACAGACTGACAACAAGCCAGGCAGCCAGGACAACAACGGCAAGCGTCGCAATGTACGCCCAGGCAGCAACGGCAGAGGAAGAGGTGTCAGCCAGAAGAAGACTTCTGAAAAATCAACCACACGTAAGGTTACGCCTATCGTAAATCCTCAGAAGAAAGAAAATGTAGTCAAGAAATTCATCAAGCGCATTTTCGGCTTCAAAAAATAACAACTGCTCCAGTTTCTCGTCTACCTGAAGCAAGAAGAAACTGTAGTTGAAAACAAAAAGTATCTTAAGTTACATGCAGATGTTTCTCAAGATACTTTTTTGTTTTAAGATGATCCTGACAATTACTTTTTTAGCTGCACTTACCTCTATCAGTAACTACTTTGCCCCCTATAGCCATGAATAGTCAACTGTAAATAAGACTAATAATTAAGTAACTGAAGTTTCGCAAAGTAGTTCAAGTACAGGCTAAGGGCTTCTGCCCCTTCTGGGCGTGTGGAACATATATGCGAAAGTTGAGTAAGTCTACGCGAATTATAAATGAGTAATAACTGAGTCAACTCATATTATCAATAATACTTAGAGTAGTCAACTAAAATCGTTAAACCACAATCAAATCTATGTTCGATACTTTAGAACATAAGTTCGGTACTTTAGAACATAAGTTCGAAACTTTAGAACATAAGTTCGATAGTTTAGAACATAGATTTTTACATGCTAAAAGGAACATTTATCTCAGTCATATTCATAGTTGACTACTTATGCTGAGTAATTACCACCATCAGTAACTACTCATGGCAGAAGAGAATACAGGGCTGTTTCCCTATGTATAATCGGGCTGTTTTCCCTATATATAATAAGGTGTACGCCCACAATTCTATAATAAAATCCTCTTACAAACTGTTAAAAACTTACTTTTTTACACCTTTTCTCCATTTTTTCTGTCTTTTTGTTCTTTTTTTCAAACTTTTTCTTTAACTTTGCAATCGGAAATAACAAAATAGAAATTTTTAAACCCAATAAAAGATATAGATTATGAAAGCATCAGAAGTGATTGCGAATCTTCAGAGAAGATTCCCTAATGAGCCTGAATACATCCAGGCAGTTAGTCAGGTTCTCGGTACTATCGAGGAAGAGTACAACAAGCATCCTGAGTTTGAGAAGGCCAACCTCATTGAGCGCCTTTGCATTCCAGACCGCATTATCGAGTTCCGTGTTTCATGGGTAGACGACAAGGGTAATGTACAGACTAACATGGGCTACCGAATCCAGCATAACAATGTCATCGGTCCTTACAAGGGAGGTCTTCGCTATCATAAGTCAGTAAACCTGAGCATCTTGAAGTTCCTGGCCTTCGAGCAGACATTCAAGAACTCTCTGACAACCCTTCCTATGGGTGGAGCCAAGGGTGGTTCTGATTTCTCACCTCGCGGCAAGAGCAACAATGAGGTTATGCGTTTCTGCCAGGCTTTCATGACTGAGCTTTATCGCCACATGGGCCCAGACGAGGACGTTCCTGCAGGCGATATTGGCGTAGGTGGCCGTGAGGTAGGCTATCTCTTCGGTATGTACAAGAAGTTGACTCACCAGTTCCAGGGTGTCTTGACTGGTAAGGGCCAGGAGTTTGGCGGTTCCCGTATCCGTCCTGAGGCAACAGGTTATGGTAATGTTTATTTCCTCTGCAACATGCTTGCCACCAAGAACATCGACATCAAGGGCAAAACTGTCTTGGTTTCTGGTTCTGGTAACGTGGCTCAGTACACTATGGAGAAGTTGCTTCAGTTGGGTGCAAAGCCTGTCACATGTTCCGACTCAGATGGTTACATCTACGATCCAGATGGTATCGACCGCGAGAAACTCGACTACATCATGGAACTGAAGAATGTAGAGCGTGGCCGTATCAAGGAATATGCCGAGAAATATGGCGTGAAGTATGTTGAAGGAGCTAAGCCTTGGTTCGAGAAGGCAGACATCGCTCTTCCTTCTGCTACTCAGAACGAAATCAACGAAGAGGCTGCAAAGGCATTGGTTGCCAACGGCGTATTCGCAGTGAGCGAGGGTGCCAACATGCCTACTACTCCCGAGGCCATCAAGGTATTCCAGGATGCCAAGATCCTCTATGCTCCTGGTAAGGCTGCCAATGCTGGTGGTGTAGCTGTATCAGGTCTTGAGATGAGTCAGAACTCTGAGCGTCTGAAGTGGAGCCGTGAGGAGGTTGATGCTAAACTTCACGAAATCATGAACGATATTCACGCCAACTGTGTGAAGTATGGTACCGAGGCAGACGGTTACGTAAACTACGTAAAGGGTGCCAACGTTGCAGGCTTCCTGAAGGTTGCCAAGGCTATGATGGCTCAGGGTATCGTATAATAAAATGACAGATATTTAACTCAACTTTCGCAAATGGGGAAGTTAAAGAATTTAAAGAAGTTAGAGAAGTT
>ENA-UAPA01000440-UAPA01000440.1-human-gut-metagenome-genome-assembly--contig:-NODE-440-length-20925-cov-6.201725_pt1 | contig 20925 bp, 7 predicted proteins | sample MGYA00243476_ERZ654569 | MGnify/ENA primary metagenome ERZ654569 (study PRJEB26926, sample SAMN06164726) | human gut metagenome | biome: ENVO:00009003; feature: ENVO:2100002; material: ENVO:00002003... | reverse complement strand
GAACTACACCACGGACGTCGGCAGACGAAGCGCAAACGTATGCCTTGAACTTGCCCGGTTCGTACTTCCAAGCTGCGGAAGCCTCATCGTAGAACTTCAAATCATCCGGAGTAAGGGTGAAAGTCACGCTCTTCTCCTCGCCCGGCGCCAAACCAACTTTTGCAAAATGTTTCAGTTCCTTTACAGGACGAAGCACACTGCATTTATCATCGCCTACATAAAGCTGTACAATCTCTTTTCCGGCAATGCTACCCGTATTCTTCACGGCAACTGTCACCGTCAGCGTACCGTCGGCAGCCATGGTCTTGGCAGAAGCCACCGGTTTGCCATATGTAAAGGTAGTATAGCTCAAGCCATGACCGAAGGGGAAGAGTGCCGGAATCTTCTTGGTGTCGTGCCAACGATAGCCCACCAGAATATCTTCCTTATACTCCTGCTTAATGCTGTCGCCCGGATAACTGAGTTCATCAAAAGCATGTGCACCGCAATCCGTCAACTTGGCAGGGAAAGAAAAGGGCAACTTTCCGCTTGGATTCACCGCACCACTCAGGATGTCAGCCAGAGACTTGCCACCCATGGAGCCTAAATACCAACCTTGCACAATGGCAGGAACCCGGGATACCCACGGCATTTCCACCGCATTACCGCTGAGAAGCACCAGAACGAGATTCTTGTTTACACCCAGCAAAGCTTCAATCAGTTCATCCTGCCCGAAAGGCAAGCCGTATTCCAGACGGTCGCCGCCTTCACAATCCTGGAAGTGGTTCTTGTTCAATCCGCCTACCAGTACCACCAAGTCTGCCTTTTTCGCCATTTCCACGGCTTCTGCACGGAGTGAGTCTACCACATTCTGCGGAATTTCATCTGCACGGCCGTACATCGGACGACCGGCGGCATAGCCTTTCGCATAGGCTACCTTATCACCATAAACGGCACGCAAGCCATCCAGCGGAGATACCATATCCTTCACTTTCAGTTCGGAAGAGCCTCCTCCCTGATTCAGCAAGCGTACGGCATTATCGCCCACCACCAGGATATTCTGATACTTGGCTGCATCAATCGGCAGCAACGGGGCACCTTTCTTTACCACCGGAGCATTCTTCAACAGCACAATGCCCTCATTGCCTATCTCGCGGGCAGCGGCATAATGCTCTTCCGTAGCTACCGAACCATAGGGTTTCTGACGGTTCATCGCCGTACGGAATATCAAGCGGAGAATGCGGGAAGCCTTATCATCTATTGTAGACATCGGCACTTTACCATCTTTCAACATCTGGAGATAAGGGTTAGCAAGGTAATAATCGTTATAGGTAAATACACTCTCGGACGTCAGACCGTTGGTGTAAGAACCCATTTCAATATCCAGACCGTTGACGGCAGCTTCATAGGTGTCGTGGGCACCGCCCCAGTCGGTAATGACACAGCCGTCGAACTTCCAGTCATCTTTCAGAATCTTGTTCAGTGTGAAATCGTTATGGCAGGCGTGCTGGCCGCGAATCTTATTGTAAGCGCCCATAATGCTCCAGGCACCTCCTTCTTCTACCGCAGCCTTGAATGCAGGCAGATAGATTTCATGCAAAGCACGGTCGCTAAGATTCACATCAATATGTCCGCGCCACAGTTCCTGGTTGTTCAGCGCATAGTGCTTGACACAAGCTGCCACTCCGTTCTTCTGCAACTCCTGGATGTAAGGTACGCACATCACACTGGCCAGATAAGGGTCCTCGCCCATATATTCAAAATTACGACCGTTCATCGGAGTACGGTAGATGTTGACGCCGGGGCCCAGCAACACATCCTTTTCACGATAGCGCGCTTCCTCACCGATGGCCTTGCCATACTTTGCAGACATGTCCGGATTCCAGGTAGCGGCCAGACAAGTCAAAGCCGGGAAAGCGGTAATGCTGTCATTGGTCCAGTTGGCATATCCCCAGTCATTCCAGTTGATTTCGGCACGGACACCGTGAGGGCCGTCGCTCATCCAAAGCTCGGGAATGCCGAGCCGCGGAACACCCGCACTGCTGAATTTACTCTGCGCATGGCAAAGGGCTACCTTCTCTTCCAGTGTCATCCGGCTGAGAGCATCCTTTACACGTGCTTCAATAGGTTGTGCATCGTCCATATAGACCGGTGTCTGTGCAGACACGGTACTGATGGAGCATGCAAGAAATAAGGTTGCTAAAAATTTATTCTTCATGTCTTAATTGGTTAATATGCTAATGTGCCAATTAGCACATCAAATTATCATTTAACTTTAATCGCCGTCGTCGCCTTCTCCAGTCCATCAGCCGTAGCCGTCACCTTGACACCACCCGGTTCACCGTTGTTCTGCAGTACCACCAGGCACTTTCCGTAGAAAGCCTTGCGGTGGTTGTCCTTGAACTTCTCCATAGAGATGGGGCTTCCGTTATCCACTCCAGCAATGAAGCCGGCACCTTCTACGGCAAAGGTCACATCGTTTTCGGCATTCGGACACAAATTTCCATCTTTGTCCAGAATCTCAACCGTAATGAAACTCAAGTCTTTGCCATCTGCCTGAATGGTACTGCGGTCGGGGCTGAGACGAATCTGCGCAGGTTCGCCCGCTGTCCGGATTTCCTGCTCGGCCACAGTCTTTCCTTCCTTGCGGGAAACAGCCTTTACCGTACCCGGCTCATACTTCACGCGCCACATGACGTGGAAATCGTCTTTTCCCTTGCTGCGCACACCCTGCGACTTTCCATTCACGAAAAGCTCCACTTCGTCGGCATTGTTATAATATGCCCACAAATCGATGTCTTGTCCCTCCGTCCAATTCCAATGCGGGAAAAGATGCAACACCGCCTTATCCGGACGCCACTCGGACTGATACATGTAGTAGACATCCTTCGGGAAGCCGGCCAAGTCGATAATGCCAAAGTAAGAGCTGCGTGCCGGCCAACCGTAAGGAGTAGGCTCACCGATATAATCGAAGCCCGTCCAGACGTATTGTCCACTGATAAAGTCGTTGTTCTTCACATGACGCATAGTACCTTCGTGACGGTTGCCCCAAGGAACATGACAGTTGTCGTAGGAGGAGCAAGAGAACGAGGCATCATAGAAAGGCTTGTCCCAACGTTCGGGCCAGATGAACATCGAATCACTCGGCATCCGGTAGTAACCGCGTGTCATCAGGCCGGAAACACTTTCCGTCACGATGAACGGCTTGCCGGGGAAGTTCTCGGGAACACCTGCAAACCAGTCGTCATGGTAATTGAAGCCGATAATATCAAGCGCACCGGAACGGAACAAATGATTGTTCGGGTTCGGCTCGTTGCAGCCTGCCGTCACGGGGCGCGTGGCATCGAGCTTTCTCACCATATCTGCCAGTTTCTTTGTCAGCAGTGAGTTGACGGACATTTCTCCGTCCTTTGCCAGCATATCCGCACTGTGACCGAAGTTCAAGACCAGATTGGCCTCTTCCAGACTCAAGGTGTCGGCTTTGGCATCCGTCCACTGCTCCAGCACTTCGTTGCCGATGCTCCACATGAAGATGGAAGGATGATTGCGGTCACGCACGATAAGGTCAGTCAAATCGCGTTCATGCCATTCGTTGAAATAGCGTGAATAGTCGTGGCGGGTCTTTTTCTTGCGCCACATGTCGAAAGTCTCGTCCATCACGATGAAGCCCATACGGTCGCAAAGGTCGAGCAGCTCCGGTGCAGGAGGGTTATGGGAACAACGGATTCCGTTGCAACCCATTTCTTTCAGAATCTCCAACTGGCGCTCGATGGCGCGCGTATTCACCGCAGCTCCCAGGCAACCCAGGTCATGATGCATGCAGACACCGTTTATCTTCACTTGTTCACCATTCAGGATAAATCCTTTTTGTGCATCGAAGCGGAAAGTACGGATGCCGGTAGGAGTATAATAACGGTCGAGTACCTCGCCGGTCTCTTTATTCTTGAGGATGCTTTCTACCTTATACATATAAGGTGCATCAATACTCCAGAGATTAGGATTCTTCAATTCTATTTCCTGCTCCATTTCTGCCGGAGCGACAGGCATCAGCTGAGCTTCCGACACAGCCTCACCCACCACATGACCGTCGGCATCCACTAACCGGGATTGCAGGACGACATCAATCAGAGGAATAATTTCCGAATCGAACACAACATATGTACCGTCGGCCTGCTGCACGGAATCTTCCGTCTGCATCTCTACATCGTACTGTAAACTGGTACGTATCTTCAACCGGGCACTGTTCTTCGACACTTCTTCTGCCGTCACGTAGGTACCCCACTGTGCCACATGCACCGGATTCAGTTTCGTCAACCACACATTACGGTAGATACCGCAACCGGAATACCAACGTGAATTGGGTTGTTCGGCATTGTCCACTCTTACAGCAATCACATTCTTCTCCCCCCATTTGATATAAGGAGTCAAATCATAACTAAACGAGATGTATCCATAGGGGCGTGTTCCCAGTTCATGCCCATTAATATAAACGGTGGAGTTCATATAGGCACCATCGAAATCTATGCGATAGCGTTTGCCCTCATCGGCCTTATCGGCAGTAAAAGTCTTGCGATACCAGCCTATACCACCAGGCAGTGCACCTCCACCCGTTCCCGAAGGATTGTCTTTACTGAATTCTCCTTCAATGGCCCAATCGTGGGGCAAGTTCAGTTTCCGCCAGTCTGCGTCATTATAATCCAGACGGGCTGCCGCCGTATCATCTCCCAAGCGAAAGGCCCAGTCGGCAGTAAAATCCAAGCTACGGTCATCGCCAGCTACCTCTTTAGGAGCATTGCAACCGGCCAGCAGGGACAGCCCGATGGCCAAAGACAATATGATTTTATTCATGGTAATAAATATCTAAAAGATTATCGAGTGCCTACTCCTCTCTCACAGCTATTCAGAAGTGGGGAAATGCCCGGCACCGAGGAACGACGAGATCGGTACCGGGAAGACTTCTCTCCCTGGCACCGTCGTCTATCATTCTGATTATAATTTTACGGTTTGTGCTTTTCCGTCATACTTCACCGTTGTACCTTTAGCCTTTAAGTCGAACGGTTGCGGCCGGTCTTTGCTTACCTTCACTACATTGAAAGTACGTTCCTTCAGCATACCAGGGAAGTCACCCGTACGGTCGCCGATAACCAGTGTACCCTCAGCATCGTTATAGGCAAACGGTATAGTGGCATATTGTCCCTTCTCATAATTATAGTTCACACCTTCATCCTCATAGAGCGTAAATGCGCCGTCCTTACCCGTATAAACATAGAGGGTGATTTCCGAAGCCGGTTTTTCATCACTGTATTGCATGTCCGGACCATAAGGTACAATGGCACCTTCGCATACGTAGAGCGGAATACGTTCATAAGGAGCATCTACTGTCAACTTCTGGCCGCCATCCACATACTTGCCGGAGTAGAAGTCATACCAACCACAGCTTGCCGGGAAATAAACCTCGCGGCTGCGTGCGCCATATTCGTAAACCGGAGCCACCATCAAGGCAGAACCGAACATGAACTGGTCACCTATATTGTTGACGTTTGCATCAGCTGTGAAGTCCATTACGAGCGGACGCATGATGGTATAATCATTGAAATAAGTCATACCTGCCAAAGAATAGATATACGGCATCATGTTGTAACGCAGCTTCGTATAATAAACGATGGAGTTGTAGCACGGATGTCCTGCCGGAGCGATATTCCAAACCTCACGGTACGGATACTGGCCGTGTGCACGGAACAACGGGCAGAAAGCACCGAACTGATACCAACGGGTATTCAACTCTCTCCATTCCTTGTAATCAGCATTTTCACGTCCAGTCTTGTTGAATTCCATCTGACCAGCCACATAACGGTTCTCTACACAGAATCCGCCGATGTCCATGGTCCAATAAGGGATACCGCTGACAGCAAAGTTCAAGCCGGCAGAGATTTGCGCTTTCATATCTTCCCAACGGGTAGCGATGTCACCACTCCAGGTGGCAGTAGAATAGCGTTGCAATCCTGCAAAGCCGGAACGTGTCAACAAGAAGACACGCTTGTCCGGTTCCACGCCGCGCTGTCCGTCATAGATAGCTTCAGCATTCATCAGTGCGTATGCATTGAAGAACTTGGCAGAGGGGCCAAGTGCCGTCGGGCCGCAAAGGTCCTTGCGGTATTGCAAATCCGTACAGTCGCGTATGTTCGGTTCGCTGGCATCCATCCACCAAGCGTCAACACCCAGAGGATAGTAGTGGTCTTGCATCTGCTTCCAGAAGAGCTTGCGTGCATCGGCATCGTATGCGTCATAGAAAGAGCCCAGATAGCCGGGGCCTACCCAGTCTTTGATGCTGTCTTTGATAGCCTGCTGATACATCCAACCTTTTTCGTCAAATTCCTTGAAGTGTTCGGTCGTAGCATAGAACTTGGGCCATACGGAAATCATCAGACGTCCGTTCATGGCGTGAATGGAGTCGACCATTCCTTTCGGGTCGGGGAAACGTTCGGGGTCGAACTCATGGCTTCCCCAAGAATCCTGCTTCCAGTGCAGCCAGTCGATTACGATATTGTCGATAGGAATCTGACGTTCACGGAATTCCTTCAAGGTGGAGAGAACCTCCTCACGCGTATTGTACTTCTCACGGCTCTGCCAGTAACCCATCGCCCATTTCGGCATAATCTGGGATTTACCTGTCAATGTACGGTAGCCGCTAATCACATCGTCCATATCATCACCATAAACGAAATAGTAGTCTATTTCATTCTGCATTTCACCCCACCAGGAGAGTTTGTTCTGTTCTTCATCAGCCACCGGACTCAATACCCGCAGACCGCAGTAAGAAACACCGGCATCAGGCTTCCACTCTATCTTCAACGGAACGCGCTTGCCCGCTTCCAGATTGACAGCAAACTTATAACTGTTAGGATTCCAAGCCGTACGCCAACGTTCGGGAACCACCAACTCATTATCAATATATACTTTCATGTAGCCTGCATAGTAAAGGATGAAACGGAATAAGCCGCTTTCTGCCGGTTCTATTTCTCCCTCATAAACTACATCAGACCCTCCGAACGGGAAACCCGCAGGCAAATTAATCACCTTACTCAGATGTGCGGCACGGTCCAGATGTTCAAAATAAAGAGAATCCTCACGACGTACAAGGGTTTCCACATCTTTCTTGCCCGGAATATATGTACCGGTCAAAGCACCTTCCTTGCCCTCTTTATCATAAAGTTTGAAGACATCACCCAGCTGTGAGTAATCGCGCGGGTCACCGAAACGGCAGAGCGAATAGCTGTCCCAAAGCACACCGTAGTTTTTATTAGACACGATGAAGGGTACAGACACCTTTGTATTGTACTGGAACAGTTCCTCATTCTTACCTTTATAGTTGAACTCATCCGCCTGGTGCTGGCCCAAGCCATAGAAAGCCTCATCATTGCCTGCCGACTGGAATACCTGACGTACTGTATATCCTTTCGTACCTTCCACTTCCACCGGAGTAAAGGTCCGCCCGTCAGAGTCTTCAGCCAGAATCTGCTTGCCGTCGGCATCCGTGAAGCGTACCTCACCCGTTGTCTTGGACACAATGGCACATAATTCCGATGTCTTGACAGTCACTTCATCGCCCTGCTCTTCGACCTTAAAGTCGGTCTTATTCTGTTGAGGGATCACAATGAGACTCTGCTCCTTTGAGAATTCCTTCTCAGGAGTAGCCGATACATGAATGAGCTTCTCGCCCATTACTTCTAATCTTACTTTACGCACATCCGTCGGTTGCTGCTGCTTGACTTCCACAACAACACCGTTCTCGGTCTTTTGGAATCCGCCTCCGGAACATGCGGCGAGCATCCATCCGGCAAGCAAATAAACTGAAGTGTTTTTCAATTTCATATTACTGTTTTTAAAGTGAATTTTCTCTGATGTAAAAATAGAAAATTTCCTCCAAAAACGAGCCCCCCTGATGTTGAAACAAAAGGGCGCTTTTGATTCCCCTAAAAAACAATATGTTTCCATAAAGGGTATCTTTTGTTATTTGCCCTCTCTTTCCTGATAAACAGAGGGCAAAACACCGAATTCATCCTTGAAATATTTGCTGAAATACTTGGGGTTGTTAAAGCCCAACTGATACGCTATCTCCGATACATTCTGCTGACTCTCGCGCAGCATCTGCGCCGCTCTTTTCAGACGGATGACACGGATAAATTCAATGGGTGTCTTACCGGTTATCTGCAAGAGTTTCTTGTAAAGATGTACCCGGCTCATACCCAATCCCCGGCTCAACTCTTCTACGGACAAGTCACACCGACCGATGTTCGCCTCCACATATTTGATGGCATTTTCCACCAACTTTTCGTCCAGCGAAGTAATGGCTATCTCGCTCGGTTCGGGGTCGATGAGCGACTTTGCCTTGCGCTTCTTGCTCAGGTCAATCAGCTTGCGCATACGCAGAATCAGGATTTCCACATTGAAAGGTTTCGTCACATAATCATCTGCACCGATGGTCAACCCCTCCACTTTATCTTCCACAGCCTGCCGTGCAGTGAGCAATATCATCGGAATGTCACTCGTGCGTTTATCGGTCTTCACCCAGCGACACAGTTCATTTCCATCCATCTCGGGCATCATTACGTCGCTGACAATAACATCCGGCATCAGTTCCGGTATTTTCTGCCAAGCTTCCCGGCCATTAGAAGCTGACTGTATACGGAAATACAAGCTCAGACTATCTTTCATGAAGGCAACCAAATCTTCATTATCATCCACAATCAGGGCCAACGGCTTCTCTTTTTCATCTTCATTATCCTCCTCCATATCGTCCGGCAAATCATCCGGAAGCGGTTCCTCTTCCATATCCGGCAAAAGTTCCTCATGCTCTTCCACCTCTTCTGCAAGCGGTGCAGGCTTGGAAGGACTTACATGCACATGTTTAACCGGAAGCTCAATCAGGAACACACTACCGGACCCCACATTGTCAACAACGCGCACCGTGCCCTCATGCAGCGTCACAAAGTCGCGTACCAGGCTCAAGCCAATACCGCTACCCGTTGACTGGTGTTCCGGTTCTTCCTGCTCCACCTGATAGAAACGTTCAAAAATTCGCTCCTTGTCTTCATCCCTAATGCCAACACCGGTATCCGATACCTTTATCAGCAATCTTCCGGACATCTCTTTCGACATTTCCAATGCCACATCCACACGTCCCCCGTCCGGGGTAAATTTGAAGGCATTGGATAGAAGATTCATCACAACTTTACCAATTTTATCCTCGTCGAATGACATATTCAGCGATTCCATGGCCGAAAAAAATGTCAGATGTACATGTTTCTTTTCAGAAAGCATCAGGAAAGAAGCACAGATGCTACGCACATACGCCACAATATCCCCCTCGGACAAAGTGAGATGCAATCCTGCCATCTCATTCTTACGGAAATCGAGCAACTGGTTGACCAAATTCAACAAACGCTGCGCATTGCGGTACATCAGTTGCAGCTTGCCATGCAGTTTTTCGTCCGTAATCTCCTTCATCATACTTTCCATCGGCGATATAATCAGCGTAAGCGGCGTACGCAACTCATGGCTGACATTCGTAAAAAAGCGGAATTTCATCTGGCTCAACTCCTCCCTCTTCTTCGCATCTTCCTCTATCTGGCGGATTCTGAACTTATTACGTTCCCTCCGTTGTACGGCATAAAGTGAAAAGGAAACAACTCCTACTATCAGAAGAGCATAAACGATATATGCCCACGGAGTCATCCAGAAAGGCGGAAGAATGACAATCTTGAGCGAAGCCTCTTCAGTGCCCGCATATCCGTCACTGTTTGTAGCCTTCACTTTTAAGATGTAAGTCCCCGGAGCCAGATTGGTATAGGTAACGCGATGCATATCGGACATACTCGTCAGCCAGTTCTCATTAAATCCTTCCAATTTATAGAAATACTGTGTCTTTTCGGGCAGCACGAAATTGTCCGACGCAAACAGCACCGTGAACACATTCTGCTTATAATCCAAGACAACTTCTTCTGTTTCATTCAAAGCTTCCTTCAAGATGACACGTCCTGCATACTCCTTGCCCACCTTCACGTCTTCATTGAACAACTGGAAACCGGTAAACATAACCTTGGGCAACGTACGGTTATACTTTATGTTGCCCGGCTGGAAGCGATTCAGCCCATACAGTCCTCCCACTACAATCTCGCCCGTATGCAGTCGTTTGAGGGAACGCTGGTTGAAGTCACAACTCTGCAACCCGTCCTTGTCATTATAGGTATAGCAACGGAACACGGGCTGCTCCGTCTTGCTGTCAACGGACAACACCACGTTTATCAGTTCTCCTCCGGTGCTGATCCATATACTTTTGTTTTCATCTTCCGTAATACCTAATATCAATAGTTTGGAGAAACCGGGCTTGATAGGCACTTCGTACAATTCATCCCGTTTGCTGTCATATACATTCAAGCCTTCACGCGTGGCTATCCATAGCAAACCGCGACTATCTTCGTAAACTTGATTGATATTTTGGTTGGAAAGTCTGGTCTTACCCGATTTTGTACCTGCAAAATTTGTAATCTCGCCGGTCCTCAGGTCCATGAAAGCCATCCCTGCCGAAGTACCGATAACCAGATTATTGTCACAGCTGATGCAGAGGGATGAGATATAGTCCGACACAAGGTTTGAATTACCTGTAGAATAGGTGGTAAATATCCCCGTCTGAGGATTCAGGCATTGCAATCCTCCCCCTAACGTACCGATCCAGATATTTTTGTCCGCATCTTCTGCCAATGCCCATACATTGTCATAGACCAGCGAGTTACTGTCTCCCTTACGGGACCGGTAATGGATAAAGCGGTTCCCATCATAGCAATTCAGTCCGCCCCAGAAAGTACCTGCCCACACTCTGCCGCTACTGTCCCGAAGAAGGCAGACTATGACATCACTCGAGATAGAGTGGGGATCTGCCGTATGCGAAAAAAACATACGTTCATCTGTCACGCTATTCCAGCGCACCAGCCCGCGGTCGTTGGTTCCCAGCCATACGATGTCACCGCCTCCGTCCTCCACGCAATTGATGTCGCCTACATCGGCAATACCGAACTTGAAAATGCTTTCATTATAGAAAGAGATGCCTTTCTTGTAGGTTCCCACCCACATCGTACCGGCCTCATCTTCATAAAGAGCCGTTATTGTATTGTTGGACAGAGTACGCCCGTTATTAGGTTCATTCGCCAGACGGATTTTCCGTCCCGCCGGTTCTATCAATTCAACGCCATCCTGATCCCTGCCTACCCATATACATCCGTATTTATCCTGTGCCACTGCACGTACGGTATTGTAGGTGTCCGTTCGGGGAGAACGCTGTTCCCAAACCTTCTGAGAAAGGCTATAAATCCACATCCCCTCCACACTGAATATCCACGCCCGCCCACTATGGTCGACAAACAAATCAAAGGTAGCATTCTTTACTTCCCTGCAATCTTCGGCAATGCCCGGATTGGTCCACTTGATATTTTGCTTTTCCTCATCTATACAAGCCAAGATACCGTTACTCAGAACCAGCAGGATTCCTTCGCCGCATTCTTTCATGTCGGACACTTCGGCTTTCGCAAGCAGTTCATCCGCCCCCTTTACTGCTACGGCATTTTTCTGTTCCTCTCTATAGCTGTAAACACCTTTACCATTAATATAGATCCAGAAAGTCTTTTCCTTATCAATATAGATAAGCGAAGGATTTCCGGTCAGACCGATGTTCCACATCCAGGCTTCCACATTACGGTCAAAAACATCGGAAGCCGAGTTGTAAATGGCATACCCGCCTCCCGTACGTATCCACAAATTACCGGACGTATCTTCTTGTATATCCTCGACATAACTATCGGGAAGAGATTTCTCATCATCTTTCTGGCTGCGATAAATCTTTATATTGTAACCATCATAGCGGTTCAGCCCCGAAGCTGTACCAAACCACATGAATCCGTTTGAATCTTTATAAATAGCATTAACCTGATTATTGGAAAGTCCGTCTTTCACTTCCAAATGTTTAAACATGTAGTCGTGTGAAGCAGCAGAGAAACATACCATCCAAACCCACAAGAGCAGTAGTTGCAGTCTTTTCATACTATCAGAGCTAAGGGAAGTTATTTTTATTGCAAATGAAGTGAAAAACGAACAGAAAAGCAAGAAAAGGCAAGGATTTTTAAAGAAGGAGAAGCATATCCCTCGCGGACATACTTCTCCGTAACCAATCAAAAAAACTATATCAACAATCCTTGTAACCTATAAAACCTATTTGTATGATACTTTTAAAAACTGTCTTTTATTCTATCCACCACTCAATCAATAAGGGTATTGACCGGCTGCGGCTCCCTTCATGATGCCCTCAATGGCATAAGCCTCCTTCGCCGTACCCGTACCACGGTTCATGTCACCGCCGGTTTCCCAATAGAAGGGGACACAACCGTGTTTTTTCGCCTCTCGGGTGACTACCTCATTCCAATAGGAGCGGCTCTTGTTATGCATCTCCTGGTCAATATCAGGATAGGCAAGTTCAGAAGTCCCCTCTATCTTGTCTTCTTTTGCCCGCTTCATGGCACTATACTCGCCTACAATCACAGGAATTCCCTTATCTGCATAGGCCGTTTTCATCTTCTGGAATTGCTGCTTCACATAATCTTCTTCGTAACCGGTGGCATTATGAATGGAACCGGATACATGATTATCCTTACCCCAATAAAGGAATACATTGCTCCAGGTTTCGTCATGGTTCATCATGGTGAACTGATAGGGATCATAGAAGTGAACTTCCACCATCAGACGGTCGGGTACCTCATCCTTGGGCATCGTGTAGTCATTCACCGTCTTGTCAATATTGGTATAAGGACCTTGCACAATCAGACAACGGCTCGCATTATTTCCTCCGGTGGCACGCACGGCATCAATGAAGGTCTGTTCGTATTTCAAGATGACATCTATGGCCGATGTGCCAACGTTCCCCTGGTCTTGCTGTCCGGGTTCGTTACATCCGGCAAAGAGCAGGTGTTCGTCATAAGCATTCAGTTTATTGGCAATCTGTGTCCAGATAGCTTTCTGCTTGGCATCTACTTCGCTGCTGTAACCATGGGTGATACTCTCTTCAAGCCAACCGCCATCCCAATGGATATTGACAATGGCATACATATCATTGGCTACACAGTAGCCCACCACTTCGCTCACCCGGTCGAGCCATGCAGCATCTATCTCATAGGTCGATGGATTCACAATGTAGTAATCCCACGCGCAAGGGATGCGCACCGCATTAAATCCCAATGCCTTCAGCCCTTTGATATATGCCTCACTCACTTTAGGATTTCCCCATAACGTTTCGCCCGCTATCTTGTTCTTGTTATCACAAGCTTCCAGCGTGTTGCCGATATTGATACCTGCATACATCTTGGCGGCAAGTGTCCTGGCGTCGCTTCCCATATTGCCGACCTCGCCCGCAGCCTGTTTTACGGTCACAGTCTCCGTCAGGCTACCCAAAGTAAAAGTGATATGGCCTTCGCGCGCTCCCAGAGGATTGGAAGAGACGGTAAACTTGAAAATCTTGTCTTCCATGGCACGGGTATTGACCGCCTTTATCCAAGAAACATCGGAAACGGCTTGTACGTCACCATTGGTTTCCACCACTACAGAGACATCTCCTCCCGCAGCTGGCAGGTCGAAAGAGGTAGAGTTGGATATGATTAGTCCGTCGGCAGCCGTCTGTTTCACTGTGAAGCTCCCTACTTCGCTGCCTCCGGCTTTCACCGTTACCTTGGCTTCACGGTCACTCGTGTCTGTATTGGCTTCTGCCATAACGGTATACTTCAAAATACTATTCGAAGCAGAACTTTCGGCAGTAACCTTACACCACTCCGGTGCGCTGCTGGTAACTTCCAATGCAACGTTCGACTTGATGTTCAGCGTACTTGTTCCTCCGGTCTTGGAGAAAGTCATTCCATCTGTCAGAATGTTCGCGGGAATCGTTATTTCCGGAGTCACAGTATCATCATTGCCGGAACATGCGGCAACGAAAGAAGAGAAAAGCAGTGCCGACAGCACCAGGCAAATTTGGAATTTTTCAATGATATTCTTCATCATGTCTTTACGTATTAAAAATAATGGTTAAATCAGTGAAAGCAAAAGTAACAGAAAAGGCGGAAAACACACCGATGTCATGTTATCTGCAACGGTATCATTTGTTTCCGAATAGGGTTCAAAAGTAATCATTGAATGACATCGGACACATCCGGCTTGTTTGAACCGAAGGAATACTTTATTTTTGCGTATAAATACTTCCTTCAACTACTGATTCGTATATCTGATAAACTATTTAAAATACAATGTACTTATGAGAAAAAAGATGATGTTATTTTTAGGACTGGCGCTCAGCCTGTCCTGCTTTTCACAAAACCGGCAAGGTTATCAAAATCCCGTTATTCCCGGTTTCCATCCCGACCCGAGTGTCTGCCGCGCAGGAGATGACTTTTATCTGGTCAACAGTAGTTTCCAATATTTTCCGGGCGTACCGTTGTTCCACAGCAAAGACCTCATCAACTGGGAACAAATCGGACACTGCCTGACGCGCCCCTCACAACTGCCGCTTCACGACGCCGGCCCGTGGGGAGGAATCTATGCACCCACCATCCGCTACAACGACGGTACATTCTACATGATTACCACCAACGTGTCCGACAAAGGCAACTTCCTTGTACACACTACCGACCCGCGTGGCGAATGGTCGGAACCCGTATGGCTCAAGCAAGGCGGCATAGACCCGTCCCTCTATTTTGAAGACGGCAAGTGTTACCTTGTCAGCAATCCGGGCGTAGGTATCTATCTGTGCGAAATCAACCCCAAAACCGGCGAACAACTCAACGAGTCCAAACGCATCTGGAACGGTACGGGCGGACGGCACCCTGAAGGGCCGCACATTTACAAGAAAGACGGCTGGTATTACCTGCTGATTTCCGAAGGCGGCACGGAATACGGGCACAAAGTGACAATAGCCCGTAGCCGCGATATAGACGGCCCGTACGAAGAGAACCCCGCCAATCCCATCCTGACCCACATCAACAAGAATGCACAAAACAGCCCGATACAAGGAACCGGCCATGCCGACCTGATACAAGCTCCTGACGGTTCGTGGTGGATGGTGTGTCTCGCTTTCCGTCCGCAAAGCGGCAGCCATCACCTGCTGGGACGCGAAACGTACCTTGCTCCCGTGCGCTGGGACAAGAATGCCTGGCCGGTAGTAAACGGAGATGGTACAATAGCCCTGCAAATGGATGTGCCAACCCTACCGCAACATCCTCTTGCCCCCAAGCCTGCACGCACCGATTTCAAAAACGGCAAATTAGGTCCCGAATGGGTTCATATCAGAAACTATCATCCGGAAAACTATACCTTTGCTTCCGGTAACCTCCGTCTGAAAGCAACCTCCGTAAACCTGAACAACGGGAAAGGCAGTCCTACTTTTGTCGGCCGCCGGCAAGAACATATCGACTTCACAGCCACCACTTCCATGCAACTGAAAAAAGCCGCCAGTGGCGACGAAGCCGGCCTGACGGTCTACATGTTCGAACCGTCCCATTACGATTTATTTGTCAAGCAATTGGCAGACGGGAAACAAGCTGTAGTATTGCGCTACCAATTGAATGAATTGACCCATACGGAAAAGGAAGTTATTCTGCCCCAGGGGAAAGTACAACTCCGTGTAAAAGGCAGCAACGAAATCTATTCGTTCGAGTATGCCACAAACGGAAAGGACTTTAAAGAACTGGGCCGAATGAATACGCGCTATATCAGTACAGAAACTGCCGGTGGCTTTACGGGAATCATGCTGGGATTGTATGCCATCTCCGGTTCTCAAACCTCAAAAGCATATGCAGACTTTGAATACTTTGATTACGAAGGAAAATAGCAGCCAATCTTAGAGAAAGCCCCTGCTTTTCTCCGCTTCCGCCCTTTTGTCTGTCCGGTTCAGTACAAAGATTCATGAACGGCCCACTTAGGTGAACAAGTTTGTTCACCTAAGTGGGCTGATTTGTTCACTACTATGAACAAGGCGGACCACCTTAGTGGAGATACCATAAAATCACTATGTTTATCGCAATAAGTACCCATCCCGTCCGAACAAAGTACAAGGCAAAGAGCTATCAAAGCGCCGCCTTACGGACCACCTCCTTTATTTTATTCTCTCTATGGTTCTTCAATCTATATCAGAACGATGCACACCGGTGAGGGCAAAACAAAAAATCCGGGATGGCCTGCATCCCGGATTTCCTATCTAACCAGTATATTTCCGTCTATCCCTCTTACCATTCAGGAACAGAGAAAAGAGTGTGGAACGTGAACTTCACTTCCATAGAACTGCTGAAACCAAGTTCCTTGATAACATCACCATCAGGAGTACCGAAAGCGCACCCTTTATCCTTTGTTGCCCCATAGCAATTCCAAAGTTCCAGACGATACTTCGGGGATTCATTGGCATCGAGCACTTTGGATGCATCAAATGTCACTTCCTTGCCATCCAGATAGAGGTTGTCAAGCGTGGCATGCAAACCGGGGAAATACTTGTAAATGTCAGCCACTTCAACGAAGGTCATGATGGAACCTGCCGCATAGTCGGCAGATTCGTACTTAATGTCGAACTGAGAAGCCACAAGGCTGTACTGGAAGTTCTCGTATTTCACCTCGAACGTAGCTCCTGCGTTATATCCCCATGCACTTCCCCAATCCGGATTGACAGTAACCAGATTAGGCGTATAAATACCTGCACCGGTACCGTCGGTAATGACGGTGCAGACAATCTCAAGCTTCTCCTTGAAATGGATGGCAGGCTCGGTACCTTGATTTTCTACATCGCTGAACGGACTGAAGGGTACTTTATTGTCAGCTGAACCGGCTCCATAAGCATTGAACAACTGAACACGGTACTTGCCGTTTCCTTCAATGTCGCCATAGTAGAAGCGATTGGCATCAAACCGGATGGAAGTACCATCCAGCTTGATTTCGTCAATGCGTATAAACGAATTGGGATAACGCTTCACCATATCGACAAAGTCAAGCGTAAACACCATAGCATCGGTACAAGTTCCCTCGAAAACAAACGTGTGCTGTCCAGCCAAGTCTTCGGGTGAAATGGCTGCAAGCGGTGCATCCCAACTTCCTGCCCATGATGAATCGGCGATATTGAGCAATACAGGAACCTGCGTATCGGCATCGGCCTTGGCCTGGCTGTAATAGTTCAACGAATAGCCATAGTCGCCATCGGGCAGGGCAATCTGCAAGCCGTCGGCAGTCAATGACAGAATGTTCAGCTTACCGCTTTTCGTGCCAATCCAAGTATTGGCGCAAAGCACGTTTATGTCAATGTCAATCACCTTGTTCGCCTCGTCAATCGTAAACTTACCTGTCTCATCGGTCACGGTGCCGTCTTCGGCAATGCGATGAATGTTCACCGTACCGTCTTCCTTGAGTTCCATATAACCGTAGTCCTTTCCGTAAGTATAACCTATCCAACCATTACCGGTACCCATCTCCCAATGAATCTGCTGTTCAATGTTGGGTTGTCCGTTGGAAACCGTACTCCAGTTGTCCGTAACACCCCACTGCGTGAAAGGTCCTTCAAACACGTGCTGCTTACCGTCCTGGCCATTGTCAAGATACCACTTCTGATAGAGCAGAGCCTTGTTGAACGGTACGTTCTTGGCTGTGGAAACAGCGCGTACAGCCATACCTTGATAAACTGCGGCAGTGATACGGTGATTGACAGAAGCTGCAAACTGGTAACCTACCGCAAATTCTGTATTGGAAGAGTTGACAGTACCGGTGAGGTAATATCCTTCAGTACCCAGCGCTGTCACATCGTTTGCCACACGCGTACCGGCTGCAGGCAGGAAGATGGAATTACCATTAGGACCGGTGAACTTGAAACCTGTCACTCCATTCTGCTCAGTCCACTCTTTCTGGCACAACGTGAAGAGTTCCTCGAAATCATCGGCAGTAGGCAGTGTGGCACGCCCTTGAAATGCACGGAAAGCCAAGTCGGAAGCCGTTTTATAAGTATCGGCCGAAGCATAGTCGGCAGGGTCGATGCTATTGTTGCATCCGGTCAGGTCACCGAATCCGAAAAGGCCACCCAGTCCAGTCTCGCTCTTGGCACCCACATTGAAGCGAGCCCACTTCACGGAGAGTCCCAGGTCGACAAGGTCATTGTCGAGATCGAAGTCATAGGCAGGAGTAGTGAAGCTCTTCACCTCACCATACACAATGCCGCTACCCAGATTGAGGTAAGCCGCATAATAGTATTGCGTTTCGGGCACCAACCCTTCATGGACGAATGAATAGCTGTCCTTAAGTTCCTCACTCTTCACTATAAGGCCTGCACGAACCGCTTCTACATCGGATGAAGTAGAGATAACAACACCACAAGTAGCATCGGCCGTAGCATCGGTCAATGTCCCACCCAATACAGCCGAAGCGAAGTCGACAGATGCGGCATCGGCAGTAGCCACCTTGGCATTGGTGGTGAGCAGGCTCTTCACCTCGCCCCTGTAATACACCTTGCCCTGCAAGCATACATAAGCCTGATAATAGAGCGTAGAGTTATTGTTCAACCCGTTCAACTGAGCACTGAAGGCGCTGCCGTCATAAGCAGCCTGCACGTCCTCGGGCAGGTTGTCTTGCGCAGAGCCATAGAAGAAGCCGGTCTTATAGCTTCCGGCATCCATGCCATCCAACCCGGAGAGCGTGGCATGGAGTGTAGCGGTAGTGGCGGTCACATCGGACGACCCCGTCACCACCGACGATTCGTTCAGAATCGGGGTGGTGTGGATAGTATAGTCGTCATCTTCACTGCACGAAGCCAGCGAAAGACCCAGTGCAAGTGAAAGTATTCCTAAATATATCTTTGTCTTCATATATACTAAATTCATTTAAGTGGTTATTCAATGGTCATCGAAATTATCTCAACCTTCACATCCGGCTGTCCGTCTTCGGTGGCAGCCACAGTAGCAAGTCCCTTATTCTGGATACCGATACAGATACAACTGCTTCCTTCGTAAGTCACAGTGGCACCGGTGGTATTGGTCACGGACACAGTCTGTACAGCTCCTTCGGCAGTATCAAAGGCCACGGCATGAGCCAGGTTGTAGCAGTCATCTTCCCAAGCATTTCCGATGTTATTGTCCATAATCACGGTCTTAGGGGTCGCGCCCTCGTTCCAAGTGATTCCACTCAGCACTTTGTACTGTATCTTCAGCGTCTGGTTCTTTTTCAACTTCACCTTCGTGATGTCGATCGGCCAATCTACTTCACCGGCCCAAGGATTGTAGAACTGCAAGCGCAAACGGTCGGGATTTCCGTCACCGAAAAGAATCTGTACTTTGCTGTTGTCTACCTTGATTTCAGTAGGCCCGGTAGGTCCGGTAGCGACAGGTTTGTAGTTGAGGTTGGCACAAAGATAAGAATCCACGGCTCCCTTGTCATTGGTCGTTGCAGGCACACCCATCTGGAAAGAGCTGGTGACATCGCAAGCCATTACGGTAAACTCGCTTCCCTTCACTTCCACCGTGCGCTTATCACCGGTAGCGGTGAGGACGGTTATCTCAACCGGATTGCCGTCGGCATCCATAAATTTCAATTTGCCGTCTTCAATGGCAAGTTTACCGGCATTGGTACCGTCATCCCATTTGTAGCCATCGGCCGTACTGCTCAATACCAGCTCATAGTCGGCAATGGAAGCATCGGCCACAGGTGCCCATGAAGAACCGTACTGTCCCTTCACTACGCTTTCCCAAGCAGCAGAGCCACCATTCCACCATGTCCAGTCATAAGGTTCTTCATCATTGATGAGGAAGCGTGCCTCATTGCCCACATAGGTGACACCGTTGATTTCAGTAGTGAACAGTTTGGTTGCCAAATCTTCAATGGCAGGCTGTTGTACTTCGGCAGGCTGAAGCAAACCCGGATCTTCAGTCGGTATGATACTGGGGTCATTATAAGCCTCTTCGGAAATGAAGTTCCACACCAGCCACCACGGACCTTCGCTATTGGTACGCATCGTAGCTACCTGCAGCAGATAAGGAGTACATTCTATAATCTTGATGTCGTTGGTATAGTTGGAACAGACATCATCAAAACCCTCGTTATGCAATGAATAGGTACCGCCATAGAAAGATATGACAGGGCGTTTCGGGTCAGACACATTCAAGTTGAAAGTTCCGGTGGCATCCGTCGTGCCCGAAGCAGCCACCCGATGAAGTTCCACCGTACAGCCTTTCACAGCATCCAGGCCGAAAGTGATGTACGACTGGAAATAGGGGTCGTCTGCCGGAATGAGCCACGATTGGATACCCGGATCCCAGTTGGGAGCCCAATTGGCGCTACCAATCATAAGGTCGGTAATATTGCTTCCATCATTTTTCACATCAGTGTGGCTCATGTACATCACCGGTCCCGAACAACGGCCAATACCAAAGTTCTTGTCAATGGGAACCCACTTACGGCTCTTGCCCACTCCACCTGCAAGGTTAGCCCAGATAGGGTCTTCGAGCATGGCAAAGTTATTGGTCTCTACCTTGAAGGTATATGGTTCGCCATATACCGGACCTGCCGGTGTGGAAGCGCCGAAAGTCACGCTATATTCTCCGGCAAAAGGAAGTGCCAAGTCAAGAGTGGTCTTTTGAGAAGGACCGCTTGGAGTGACCCACAAGGGAGTGGCTCCCTTGATGAGCGAAGTCAGATGAATCGTATTAGGATCATTGGCATCAGGGGTCACCGTATAGGCGATACCTTCCACCAAATCATCGGAAACATAGGTTTTTGCCCCCATCTCGTACTCTTCGGGCGAGCAAGCGGAAAATATCAAAGCCGCTCCTGCCAATATGGAAAAGAATGATTTAAGTCTCATATCTTATTGTTTTTATTTTTTATTTACTCTATTAATGG
>ENA-UAPA01000437-UAPA01000437.1-human-gut-metagenome-genome-assembly--contig:-NODE-437-length-20960-cov-5.055633_pt1 | contig 20960 bp, 17 predicted proteins | sample MGYA00243476_ERZ654569 | MGnify/ENA primary metagenome ERZ654569 (study PRJEB26926, sample SAMN06164726) | human gut metagenome | biome: ENVO:00009003; feature: ENVO:2100002; material: ENVO:00002003... | reverse complement strand
CTGCTGCCTTACGGATGCGGCACACCCCTTGCGGGTGCCGCTCTGCCCATCTTGTGGGAGTGCACAGTAATTTCCGCCTATCGCCAGTCCCTACAATGCGGCGAGCGCAGCAATGCCGCATTCCGCAAGCAGTCTGCCGCCGAGAAAACGTCACTCGCGCCTCACGATAGTAAGGCGCGGTTGCTACTGGTAACGAGTAGTAGGGGTTCATGGCGAAGCCATGTACACCGCACTTACTTTGCGCAGCGCGTGCAGTTCTTCGAGCTACAAACTGCCAATGTGCGGGGTCAAGGGGCAAGGCCCCTTGCGTTCTCTTGGGGGATCAAAAGGGGGCCATTCTCTCACGTGAGAGAATGGCCCCCTTTAACGCACCCCTGCACGGTGCAGGGGAATAAGAACCAGCGCTGCCGCGCTGTAAACCCTCAGACGATAGGATCGTCAATATCTCTCGTCGCATACGCGTTCAGCGCCCAATCCGCTCGCGCGCCGGCGAGATACTCATAATACCCTTGTGCGCCGATCATCGCGCCGTTGTCACCACAGAGCTTGAGCGGCGGCATGTAGAGCCGGTAGCCGTGCTTTCGGCACTCCTTTTCGAGCTCTGCGCGGATGAACGAGTTCGCGGCGACACCGCCTGCGGCGACGAGTACCTTGCGCCCGCTTTGCTGCATGGCGAGCATCGCGCGCGGGACGAGCTCGTCGACAACGGCCTGCGTGAAGTCGCGCGCAAGCGCCGCACGGTCGAGCTGCTTTCCCGTCTGCTCGGCGTTGTGGGCAAGGTTTACGACGGCGGTCTTGAGGCCCGAAAAGCTCATATCGAGAGGGCACCCGTCAATCTTCGCGCGCGGCAGCTCGTAGACGCCGCCCTCGCTCTCGTGGGCGAGCTTGTCCATCGCCGCGCCGCCGGGGTAGGGAAGGCCGAGCACGCGCGCGGCCTTGTCAAAGCACTCGCCCGCCGCGTCGTCGCGCGTCGCGCCGAGGAGCGCAAAGTCCGTGTAGTCGCGCACGTCGACGATGAGCGTGTTGCCGCCGGACATGCACAGCGCCAGAAACGGCGGCTCAAGCTCTGGGAACGCTAAGTAATTCGCGGCGATGTGGCCGCGGATGTGGTGCACAGGGATGAGCGGCACATTCAGCGCGTAGGCCGCGCTCTTGGCAAAGTTCAGCCCCACGAGCACCGCGCCGATGAGACCCGGCGCGTAGGTCGCGGCCACGGCGTCGATGTCTTTTTTCTCGACGCCCGCCTCCTTGAGCGCCTGATCGGTCAGCGCGGCGATGGCCTCGATGTGCTTGCGCGACGCGATCTCCGGCACGACGCCGCCGTAGAGCGCGTGCAGGTCGGCCTGCGACGCGATGGCGTCGGAGAGGATTTTTCGTCCGTCCTCGACGACCGCGACGGCGGTTTCGTCGCAGGAGGACTCGAAAGCGAGAATTTTCATTGCTGCGCCTCCGCTTCTGCCGCGCCGAATTCCTTCGTCATGATGATGGCGTCCTCTTTCGGGTGGTCGTAGTAGTTTTTGCGGCGGCCCTCGCCGCGGAAGCCGCGGCTGCCGTACAGCGCGATGGCGGCATAGTTGCTCTCACGCACCTCAAGCGTCAAGAACGCAAGGCCGCTGCCCTCGGCGAAGCGGATAAACACGTCGAGAAGCTGCCCCGCCACACCGCCGCGGCGGCAGTCGGGGCGGACGGCCATCTTGGTGATGCAGCCCTCGTCCGCGACGGCGAGCAGCCCCGCGTAGCCGACGACGCTGCCGTTTTCTGCATCCAGCGCGACTAAGAAGGCCGAGCACGCGTTTTCAAGCTCCTCTGCGAGCATGTTGCGCGACCAGGGGTTCGAGAAGCATGTGCGCTCAAGCTCGGCAACGTCATTCAAATATTCGTTCGTCATCGGCACGATGCGGACTTTTTTCTTTAACTGTTCCATTGGTTTCCTCCGGTCATTTGGCTTCCAGCCAGTTTATGCCCCAGTGGGCCTCGGCGGTCAGGGGAACGGAGAGGTGCACTGCGCCCTCCATCTCCTCGGTGAGGAGCCGTGCGACCGTCTCCTTTTCTTCCTCCGGGCACTCGACGATGAGTTCGTCGTGCACCTGCAAAATGAGCTTTGCCTTTAAGTTTTCCTTGTGCAGCCGCTCGTCGACGCGCACCATTGCGAGCTTGATGACATCCGCGGCGGTGCCCTGGATGGGCATGTTGCGCGCGACACGCTCGCCGAACGAACGGGTATTGAAGTTGCTCGCCGCCAGCTCGGGCAGCGCGCGGCGGCGGTGCATCAGTGTTTCGACATAGCCGCGCTCCTTCGCCTGCGCGACGACCTCATCCATATAGCGGCGGATGCCGGGGAAGCGCTCAAAGTACGTCTCGATATATTCCTTCGCCTCGTACACCGGCACGCCGATGTCCTGCGCGAGCGAGAAGGCGGAAATGCCGTATACGATGCCGAAATTCACGGCCTTCGCGTGCGAGCGCATCTGCTTGGTGACCTGATCAGTCGGCACGCCGAAGACCTGCGCGGCCGTGACGGTGTGGATGTCCTCGCCGGTCAGAAACGCCTGCTTCATCGCCTCGTCGTCCGCGATGTGCGCGAGCAGCCGCAGCTCGATTTGGCTGTAGTCCGCATCGACGAGCACGCAGCTGCTTGCTGGGACGAACATGCGGCGGAATTCGCTGCCGAGCTGCGTGCGCGTGGGGATATTCTGCAAATTCGGCTCGGTCGAGCTCAAACGGCCCGTCGCCGTGACGGTCATCTGGAAGCTCGTGTGGATGCGCCCGTCAGGCGCGATGACCTTCAAAAGACCGTCGCAGTAGGTCGAGCGGAATTTCGCGTACTGGCGGTACTGCAAAACCTCTTCGACGATGGGATTCTCCCACCGCAGTTTTTCGAGCACGTCCGCGTTCGTCGACCAGCCGGTCTTCGTCTTTTTGCCGTGCGGGAGCTGCAAGCGTTCAAAGAGCACCTCGCCGAGCTGCTTGGGGGAGTTGATGTTGAACGGCCCGCCCGCCTCTTCATAGATGTGCTGCTCGAGCGTCTTGAGCTGCACTTCCATCTCGCTGCCGAAGGCCGCGAGAGCGTTCGCGTCCACGCGCATGCCCGCGTGCTCCATGCGCGCGAGTACGGCGCAGAGGGGCAGCTCAACCTCATAATAGAGCTCGTGCAGCTCGCGCTTCTCAAGTTCGGGGGCAAAGGTCTCATACAGCGCATCGACGGCGCTGGTATAGACGTGGAACGCCGTCTCGGCCTCGGCCGTGTCGCCGAGCATCGAGAAAGCGTCTGGATCTAAGTGCTTCGGCTCGGCAAGCGTCTGGTGGAAGTAGGCGGCGAAGAGCGACGCGATATCGTACTTGCCCGCCGTCGCGTCGAGCAGGTACCCTGCGAGCGCGGTGTCAAAAATGAACCCTTCGATGGGAAGGTCGTTTTCGAGCAGCGTGCGCTGGAGGTCCTTGACGTTGTGGCTGACTTTCTTGATATCATCCGAGAACAGGGCGCGCAGCAGCGCGTTCCAGTCGCCCTCGTAGCGGCTGAAGTAGAACTCGGCAGAGACGGCGGTCGATTCACCTGCAACGAAGTCGACGATCACGCCGGAAAGGTCCGGCAGCGCCAGCAGCGTCACGTGCTCCGCCTTGCGGAAGAGCGAGAGATATTCCTTGGCCTTTTCCACCGTAGTCACGGCCTCGGCGGTCACGGTGAGGTCGACCGGCTCCTCGGCGGCGGGGATGTCGGCGGGCGGCTTGAGACCGTATTTGTCGATGAGCTTGGTAAATTCCAGCTTCATAAAGAGCGGATAGAGCGCATCTGACGGCGCCTTGCGCAGATTGTCCTGCGGAGAAAATTCGAGTGGTGCGTCCGTCACGATGGTCGCGAGGTGGAAGCTCTGGCGTGCGCTCTCCTCGCCCTCGGTGAGCTTTTTGATGACGTTCGGCTTGGCCTCGATATCGGGGAGCAGCCGGTAAATTTCGTCGATGCTCTGGTATTTCTGGATGAGCGCCATCGCCGTCTTTTCGCCAACGCCCGGCACGCCGGGGATATTGTCGCTCGCGTCGCCCATCAGGGCTTTGAGGTCGACAATGTGGATGGGCGCAAAGCCGTAGACCTCACGAAAGCTCTCGGGCGTCATGTCCTTCGTCGTGGTCTGGCCCATGCGCGTGGAAATGAGCTTGACGGTCGTGTGCTCGGTCACGAGCTGCAAAGAATCCTTGTCTCCCGTGGCGACAACACAGTCCCAGCCTGCGCTTTCGCACTTGCGCGAGATCGTGCCGATCAGATCGTCGGCTTCAAAGCCCGCGAGCTCGTAGCGGGGGATGTTCATCGCGTCGAGCACGTCCTTGAGCACCGGCATCTGCATGGCGAGCTCTTCGGGCATGGCGTGGCGCGTGGCCTTGTAGCCCTCGTACTCGAGGTGGCGGAACGTCGGCTCGCGGCGGTCGAAGGCGACGCACAGCGCCTCGGGCTTTTCCTCGTCGAGTAAGCGGCCGAGCATCGTCAGAAAGCCGAAGATCGCGTGGGTGAAAAATCCGTCGCGCGTGGTGAGCGGACGGACACCGTAATAGGCGCGGTTGATGATGGAGTTGCCGTCTAAAACCATCAGCTTCACGGCATGCACCTCCCAAAATGCAAATTTTTACTAAATATAGTATAGCGCAAAGCAAACAAAAACACAACAGAAACCGGCGGAACTCTCGGCGCGGAGTGAGAAAGTGTGGTAAAAATAAACAGAACACTTGCAATTTCTTGTCGGGATGTTTATAATATTGACTGAAAATCTGTTTTGCTTCCTAATTTTTTGTTAGGAAGCGGGCGGAAAAACAAAAAAGAAAGGGAGAAAATCATGGAAAAGCTATTTAAGCTGAAGGCCAACGGTACTACGGTACGCACCGAGATCCTTGCCGGTCTTACCACGTTTATGACCATGGCCTACATCATCGCGCTCAACCCGAACCTGCTGACCAACTTTGCAGTGGGTACGCCGCTGTGGAACGGTGTGTTCCTTGCCACCTGCATCGCCTCGGCGATCGGCACGATTTGCATGGCGTTTTTCGCCAACAAGCCGTTCGTCATGGCGCCCGGCATGGGACTCAACAGCTTCTTCGCGGTGGTCGTCGCCAACATCGCGGTCATCAACGAGTGCGAGTACGAGTCCGCGTTCCAGGCGGCGCTCGTCATCATCCTTGTCGAGGGTATCGTGTTCCTCATCCTCACGCTCTTAAAGGTGCGTGAGAAGATCGTGGAGGCCATTCCTCTCGGCGTGCGCTACGGCATCGCTCCCGCCATCGGCCTGATGCTGATGAACGTGGGCCTTGGCTCCAACGTCGGTATCTACTCTGAAAACGGCGGCCCGTTCTACATGATGCGTGACTTCTTCGGCGCGCTGACGCCCAGCATCATCAAGGGCAACATGGGCGCGGGCTACGATGCGATGGTCCTGACCGTCGCGACCGCGTTCCTCGGCGTTTTCGTCATGGTCGTCCTCGCCAAGAAGGGCGTGAAGGCGGCAGTGCTGCTCGGCATGCTGTTCTCGTCCGTCATCTACTGGGCGGGCAGCGCCATCTTCCTGCATGTCAATCCGTTTGCGAGCCTCGCGACTGCGAGCTTTGTCCCGCCTTTCGCCGACATGGTCTCCACCACGCTTTTCAAGTTTGACTTTGCGGGCTTTGTGAACATCGGCTGGTTCACCGCCATCACGCTCGTCATCACCTTCTGCATGATCGATATGTTCGATACCATCGGCACGCTCGTCGGTACGGCCTCCCGCGCCGGCATGGTCGATCAGGACGGCAACATGCCCCAGATGAAGGAAGCCCTGCTGTCCGATGCCATCGGTACGGTCGCGGGCGCCTGCACCGGTACCTCCACCGTCACCACGTTCATCGAGTCCGCCTCCGGCGTGGAAGCGGGCGGCCGCACGGGCCTGACCGCGCTCACTGCGGGCATCCTGTTCCTCGCCTGCATGTTCCTCGCCCCCATCGCCGCCGTCATCCCCGGCGCTGCGACCTCCGCCGCGCTGATCTATGTCGGCGTTCTGATGCTCCAGGGCCTCAAGAATGTGGACTTCAGCGACATGGATCAAATGCTGCCGGTGTCCATCATGCTCATCGGTATGCCGATCTCCGGCTCCATCGGCCACGCCATCGGCCTGGGCCTCATCTCCTACACCTTTGTCAAGGTGCTTTCCGGCAAGGCAAAGGACGTCAGCGTTCTGACCTACGTGATCTCCGCTCTGTTCCTTGTCAAGTTCTTCGCCGTCGTGTAAGTGTGTGAAAAACCCTTAAAAAGAGCGTCCCGAACGGGACGCTCTTTTTTTCTGCGCCATGGTATGATATCATGACGAAGATACATAGGGTAATAGGAGCGCACGGCGAAAAAACCTTGAAAAATCAAGGATTGCAACTGCCGGTTGACAAATTTGACAGTGCGCTTTCTTTCCCGCAACCGCGAAATAGGCTATGATAACGCCATCCAGACGGCGCGGGACCGCGCCTTAGAATTTAGGAGGAAGACGATATGATCTTAGCGGATAAAATCATCACGCTGCGCAAAAAGGCAGGCTGGTCGCAGGAGGAGCTGGCAAGTCAGCTCGGGGTGACGCGCCAGTCGGTATCCAAGTGGGAGGGCGCGCAGTCCGTGCCCGACCTTGACAAGGTGGTGCAGATGAGCCGGCTGTTTGGCGTGAGCACCGACTATTTATTGAAGGACGAACTCGAAGAGGAGGAGTTCGTCGAATCCGAGGCGGACGAAACGCCGCTGCGGAGAGTGACGATGGAGCAGGCGGCGCGATGCCTTGCGCTGCGCAAGGCCTGCGCGCCGAAGATCGCACTGGCGGTGGCGATGTGCATCGTCTCGCCGGTCGTGATCATTTTTCTCTCCGCCATGGCGGACGCGGGCCTGGGCGGTATTTCGGAGGATCTGGCCGCAGGTCTCGGCGTGAGCGTCATTTTGGTGCTGGTCGCCATTGCGGTGGGAATGTTCCTCTCGTGCGGGGCGAAGACGAAGGAATTCGACTTTCTTGAAAAAGAGCCGTTTGAGACCGAGTACGGCGTGAGCGGCATGGTGCGCGAGCGGCGCAAGGCCTATGAGCCGACCGCCTCGCGCTGTACGATCCTCGGCGTGGTGCTGTGCATCCTTGCTGTCGTGCCGCTGATGCTCGGGGTCGGTCTCGCGTCGTCCGATGTCGCCGCGCTGCTCGTGCGCGTCGCTCCGGCGGATGTTTACGCCGCGGCGGCGGTGGATGCGCTGCTGCTTCTGGTCGCCTGCGGCGTGGGCGTGCTCGTCTGGAGCGGAACATACACCGGCGCGATGGACCAGCTGCTCGAGGAGGGCGACTACACGCGCAAAAAGAAGGCGCGCAGCGGCGTGATGAGCACAGTGTCGCTCATCTACTGGCTGAGCGTGACGGCAATTTTCCTCTTCTACACCTTCGGCCCCAGGGGAAACGGCCAGCCGCAGTATAGCTGGTTTATCTGGGCCGTTGGCGGCGTACTGTATGCGGCGGTGATGGGTATTGTGTCGCTCGTGCTGTATCACAAAGATAAAATGTAAAGCAGACTTGACAAATGGGAACGACAGTGATATCCTACAAGTAAAGCAAACTTGACATTTGCAAAATGGCTCTTGACAGTTGAAAATCACATGATATTATTTTGATATCATAAAGATATTCGAAACGGCTGCAAGAAGAAAAGAGGGAGAACCTTATGCTCTATATTGAACACCTGACCAAGACCTTCGGCGAAAAGAAAGCCGTGGATGATCTGTCGCTCCACATCGCGCCAGGGGAGATCTACGGCTTCATCGGCCACAACGGCGCGGGCAAGACCACGACGCTCAAGTCGGTCGTCGGCATCCAGCAGTTCGATTCCGGCAGGATCACGATCGGCGGGCACTCCATTCAGGACGATCCCATCGCCTGCAAGAAGATGCTCGCCTACATCCCGGATAACCCCGACCTCTACGAGTTTATGACGGGCATCCAGTACCTCAATTTTATCGCCGACATCTTCGGTGTGGAGGAAAGCGCGCGGCAGGAGCGCATCCGCAAGTACGCGGACCTCTTCGAGCTGACGGGCGACCTGGCCCAGCCCGTCGCGGCCTATTCCCACGGCATGAAGCAGAAGCTTGCCATCATTTCGGCGTGGCTGCACGAGCCGAAGCTCATTTTGATGGATGAGCCGTTCGTCGGCCTCGACCCGAAGGCTTCACATATCTTAAAGGGCATGATGCGCGAGGTGTGCGACGCGGGCGGCGCGATCTTCTTCTCGACCCATGTGCTCGAGGTGGCCGAAAAACTCTGCGACAAGGTCGCCATCATCAAGGGCGGCAAGCTCATCCGCTCCGGCACGATGGAGGAGGTCAAGGGCGACGACTCGCTCGAGGAGGTCTTCCTTGAGCTGGAGGGCGAATCATGCTGAAAACGCTCGTCAAGAAGCAGCTGATGGAAATTTTCCGCAGCTACTTTTATAATGCCAAAACCAATAAAAAACGTTCGACGGCGGGGATTATCGCTTATATCCTGCTCTTTGCCGCGTTGATGATCGGCCTCGGCGGGATGTTCACGGGGCTTTCCGCTTCGCTCTGTGCGCCGCTTACGCAGGCGGGGATGGGCTGGCTCTATTTTGCACTCATGTCGCTGCTCGCCATCTTTCTCGGCGCGTTCGGCAGCGTGTTCAACACGTATTCGGGCCTGTACTTCGCTAAGGACAACGACCTGCTGCTGTCTCTACCCATCCTGGTGCGGACGCTGATGGCCTCGCGGCTGCTGACGGTCTATCTCATGGGCCTCATGTACTCCGCGGTCGTCATCCTGCCCGCGGTCATCGTCTACTGGGTCACGGTCTCGACGGCGCCGATGGCGCTCCTCGGCGGCGTGCTGCTGACGGCGCTCATCTCAATCTTCGTGCTCACGCTCTCGTGCGCGCTGGGCTGGGTCGTGGCGAAGGTGAGCCGTAAGCTCAAGCACAAGAGCTTCATCACGGTCATCGTCTCGCTCGCGGGGCTTGCCATCTACTATTTCTTCGTCTTCAAGGCGCAGACGGCCATCGAGCAGCTCGTCGCCAACGCCGCGGTCTACGGTGAGAAGATCAAGGGTGCGGCGCACCCGCTCTACGTCTTTGGCCTGACCGGTACGGGCGATGTGACAGCGATGCTGCTGAGCGCGGCGGTCATCCTCGCGCTGTTTGCGCTGACGTGGACGCTGCTCTCGCGCAGCTTTTTGCAGATCACGACCGCGTCGGGCGCATCGGGCAAGGCTGTGTACCGCGAAAAGGCCGTCAAGCGCCGGAGCATCGATGGGGCACTTTTCGGCAAGGAGCTCGCGCGCTTCACCGCGAGCCCGAACTACATGCTTAACAGCGGCCTCGGTATCCTGCTGCTGCCGATCTCGGGCATCCTGCTTTTGTGGAAGGGCGGAACGGTCGTGTCGCTGCTGAACGAGGCCTTCACCTCGCAGAGCGGCTGCGCGGAGGTGCTGCTCTGCACCGGCGTGTGCGCCATTGCGTCGATGAACGACATGGCGACGCCGTCGGTCTCGCTCGAGGGAAAGTCCCTCTGGCTCGCGCAATCGCTGCCCGTCAAGCCCTGGCAGGTGCTTCGCGCAAAGCTCAAGGTACAGCTTGCGCTCACGGCCCTTCCAGCACTCGTGCCGCTTGCCTGCATGGCGTTTATCCTGCCTGTGACGGCGGCGCTGCCGCTCGTTTTTGCCGAGGCACTCGCGTACATCGCGTTTTCCGCGTGCCTGGGGCTGACGCTCGGCGTCGCGCGGGCAAACCTGACGTGGACGAGCGAGCTCATGCCCATCAAGCAAAGTCTGGCCGTGACGATCGCGCTGTTCGGCGGCTGGCTCTACGCCATCGTGTTCGCGGGGCTCTACCTCTGGCAGGGGTGGAAGCTCGGCGCGACTGCGTATCTCGCCATCGCAGCAGCGGTGACGCTCGCGGTGACAGCGCTGCTTCTTCGCTGGCTCAAAACGAAGGGCGCACAGCGCTTTGCGATGCTGTAAAGGAAAATAAAATGAGAGAGCGCGGCGGTCGAAGGACCGCCGCACTTCTTTTATATCGGCAGGGGCAAAAATTTACACAGTTCGTTCTTGCGGAAAGCGGCGGACCATTCTGTTATGTGACTACACTCATAAGTAAACTTTGAGGAGCGTGATCGATATGCTGCTGCGCGGCAAGCAGGCGAGCGGACTTTTGACGCAGCAGAAGATGCTGCGCGCCGCCGTAAAACTGTTTTTGGAAAAGAGATATGAGGGCACGACGACCGCGGAGATCGCCCGCGCCGCGGGCATGCCGCCAAGCTCGTTTTTCCGGGCCTTTCCCAGTAAGGAGGCGCTGCTGCTCGAGCTTGACAAGCGGAAGTTCAGCGGGCAGTTCACGCTGGTCGAGCAGCACAGCGCGGCACGTGCTCTACGCGGTGGGGACGGCTATCCAGCTCCACATCGCCGGGCTGACCGAGCCACTGCGCAAGCTGTACGTGACGGCCTACACGCTGTCGTCAACCTCGGCATACCTGCATCGCAGCACGGCGAAGCGGCTGGAGGGCATCTTCGGGGACTATCTTCCGGACGCGGAGGCCAAGGACTTTTACGAGATGGAGATCGCCTCGACGGGCATGATGCGCTCGTTCGTGGCCGTGCCGTGCGACATGTACTTTACCGTGGAGCGCAAGATCGCGCGCTTTTTGGAGTGCGCGCTTAAGCTTTGCAATGTGCCGCCAGAGCGGCGGCGGGGGTCAGCGCGGCCGTTTTGCAGCTCGACCTGCACACCATGGCGGCGGGCATCATCCGAACGACCGTCCAGCAGGCGGAAAAGGGCTTTGAAGCCCTGACAGAACGGTAAATTTCGGCAAGGGGATATCCCCTTGGTGCATCCGATGGATGCACCAATCGCTTTGATGGAGGATTGATATGAAAAAACGTATTTTCAGCTTTTTTGACGGCCCTGTGCCTGTGCCTGACGCTGTTGCCGACGGCGGCGCGGGCGGAGAACAATTGGGAGAGTTGGACGATATTTGATGGCACCAATTTGAACCTGTCGGACGGTAGTTACTATTTAGGTGGCAATGTTACTATTAGCGGCGAAATTACAATCAGCGGAGCCGTCACATTTGATTTGAATGGGTATACCTTGACCTGTAATGCTACAGACGAGGATATGTTTTGTGTGTACGATGGTAAAACACTAACGATAAAGGACAGCGGCACTGACGGCACCATTGATGGCCAAAATAAGAACTGCGGTTTTTCTGTGTCTAGCGGCACACTGATCTTGGAGAGCAGTATCATTGCGAATTGCAGAGATGACGATGGTGATGGCGGTGCTGTGGATATTGGAAAGGACTGCGTATTCACGATGAGAGGTGGTACGATCAGCAATTGCAATGCACAACACGAAGGCGGTGCTATATAGGAAAAGAGGACGGCTAAAGCCGTCCTCTTTTTTCAGCTCTCCATGTGCTTGCCGAGAAAGCCTGCGATGGCCTGCGCGAGCTTGTACTCCGTCTCGCCTGCGGCCGACTCGCCCTCGGTGCCGATGAAGACCACGAGCCCGAGTGCGTCGCCCTCGGAGATGATGGGCGCGGCGATGGTCGCGCAGTAGCGGTCGAGCGACTCGGTGACGAACACGCTGCGCTCGCTCGGCACGGCGCGGTAGATGCCGCGGTCCTCCATGATCTGCTCGAGCTGCGGGCTGATGCGCTTGCCGATGAGGTCGCGGCGCGCGCTGCCTGCCGCGGCGATGACGCTGTCGCGGTCGGTCACGGCCACGCTCGTGCCGGTCGACTTGCTCAGCGTGTCGCACAGCTGCGCGGCAAACTCATCTACGCCGCCCATGAGCGAATACTTCTTAAAAATGACCTCCCCGTCCTTGCTCGTGTAGATCTCCAACGGGTCGCCGTTACTGATAACATGGACACGGAAAACCTTGTCCTCGTGTTTTTTGGAGGACTGGATCAGCGTGTTTTCGATATTTTCCGTGCCTTCACGAAAATTTGCGGCTTCCTCCGTTTCCGCGGGGAGCTTCCCGCAGCGCAGCAGCGTGTCGATGTCGGCTTTGAGTTTGATTTCAAGATGATCCTCAAAGACGAGGATCTTGTCGATCAGCAGCTCCAGGTCATTCCGCTCCAGCTTGTCCTTTTCCAGAATGTCGCGGAACACGTCGATGGCGGTCTTGGCCACGCGGTTCACCTGAATGATGGTGTTGCGCTTGTCGCTCAGCAGGTCGATCTGATGGTGGATGCCGTCGATCTTCTTCTGGAGGTCGGCTTCCATCTCGTCATACAGCGCTTCGATGGAGGCTTCCTGCTCGGGCTTTTTCATGATCTCCCGGATGCGCTGGCGCTTGGTGACCTTCAATTCTTCGGTGAGGTCGGCCAGCACCTCGGCGAGATTGTCCGCAGACTGTTCCGTTTCCGCCACCTGCTCGGTCTCGCGCTTTAATTCCTCGTTGAGCTGCGTCAGCATGGCGGCAGAGCTGTCCGCCAGCTTGCGCACATAGCCTTTCAGCAGCTCGTCCAGCTTATCGACGCGGATGTGGTGGCTGGTGCAGCCCTTGAGACCGCGCCGGTGATACGTGCCGCAGGTGTAGGCGGGGGCGAGGTCAGAGCGGCTCATGGCGAACAGCGGACTGCCGCAGTCGCCGCACTGCAAAAAGCCGGAGTACACATTGTCGTTGATCTTCACGCCGCGATAGTTGCTGCGGCTGCGCTTTTCCCGCAGGGCGCGGGTGATGGCGAAGGTGCGGTAGTCGATGATGGCCTGATGGTGGTTCTCGATGACGATGTGCTCATCGTCGTTGCGTTTGATGTCCCTGCCGTTGATCTTGGCGCGGGTGTACTTGCCCTGCCGCAGTGTGCCGATATAAAAATCGTTGTCGAGAATGCCCTGCACCGTGGCGATGGCCCACGCGTTCTTGGCCTCCCGCTTGGTCTTCTTGCCCGCCGCCTCCTTGCGCATCCGCTCGGACATGCGCGGCGTGGGAACGCCCTGATCGGTGAGATAGTTGGCGATTTTCTTGTAGCCCCAACCGGCGTTGCTGTAGAGGTCAAAAATCCTGCGGACGGTCTCGGCCTCGGTGGGGATGATCTCAAACTGCTTGTCCTCGGTGACGAGATAGCCGTAGGGCGCGGCGCAGATCCACTCGCCGTCGCTCTGCCGCCGCTTCACAACGCTGCGTACCTTGCGGGAGGTGTCCGTGACGGGCATTTCGTTCACGAGGAACTGGAACTGGATTTTCAGCCAGTCGTCGTCATTGGGGAAGTCCACGCCGTCGCCGATGGAGATGATGCGCACGCCCGCATCGCGCAGGTCTTCCAGCTCCACGAGGCCGCGCGAGTTGCGGCGGGAGAAGCGGGAGAAGTCCTTGATGATGAGAATGTCGTATTTGTGGCGCATCAACCCCCGGCGCATCTCCTGATAGCCCTCGCGCTGCTCAAACGTGTAGCCGGAGCGGTCGCGGTCTTCAAAAAACGTCAGCGTGCTGCCGGGGAAGTGGGTTTTCACATAGTCCTCGATGATGGCCTTCTGGTTCTCGATGGAAATGTTCTTCTGCTCCTGCTCATCATCCACGGAAATGCGGGCATAGCCCGCGATGTCAAAGTGTTCGATCAATTTGGCTCACCGCCCTTTTAAGTATTTTTCCGTCTGCCGGTCGAAGTCGGAGATGTATGTTGCCCGTGGACGGCAGTTGCCGAGGATTTCTCGGTAGCTGAGCTTGGATTCATTTCCCATTTGCAGTCTCCTTTTTCTCCGGCAACCGTGCCGCATTTTCAACTGGTGACAGTTTGTCACCAGTTCACTGCCTTCTTCTTTCAGACGCTGTTTCAGCTTGTTCCAATACTTTCGCCCGGTATTGTGGTCGGGGCTGTCTGTCAAAACGCCGACCACATCCACGACGGAGAAGTACCATTCCTCCCGCTCCGCATCCCACGCCACGCGGATCTTCTGATCCTCGAAAAGCTGGATCGCACTGTTGTCCGGTGCTTTCATCTGATCCCTCCGTTCTGAGCAAGTCATACTCTCTTTGCAGCGTTACCACTTGTAACAGACTTTGCATTTCGCTTATTGAATAACATTGTATCACATGGATTGAGCGTGTGCAACCGGAAAATGATCTGACAAGGAAAACCACTCCACTTTTTCACACGTGTCAGGCATTGCGTTTTTTATCCATATGTAGTATAATTAAGCAATAAAAACGGCGTAATCCCAACGTTTTTCGGGTGGGAGACGGCAATATACATGGATCGATGAACTTGCGCATTTCTGCATGCCGCAGCGGCAAAAAGGAATGGCGCAGATTTGTCGCGCTTTTGAAGCGAATACGCCCGACCGAAGCATATTTGGGCATCCGGTGGACGAAAAACATAGGAGAAGAACATGGATAAACGACTTTTGCTGGCCAGCCCGCACATGTCGGACGAGGGCTATGAACTGGAGTACATCCACGACGCATTTCGGAAAAACTGGATCGCGCCGTTGGGCGAGAACGTCAACGAATTTGAAAAGGCCATGGGCAAATTTATGGGCAAGGGATATCCCGTCGCCCTCTCTGCCGGTACGGCGGCGCTGCACCTAGCGATGATCCTCGCGGGCGTGAAGGCGGGGGACACGGTCTTTTGCCAGAGCCTGACCTTCTCCGCGTCGGCCAACCCCGTGGCTTACTGCGGCGCGAAGCCTGTGTTCATCGACTCCGAGCGGGAGACGTGGAACATGGATCCTGCCGCTCTGCGCCGCGCCTTTGAACTGTATGGTACACCCAAAGCCGTGGTCGTTGTCCACCTGTACGGCAACCCCGCGAAGCTGGACGAGATCACCGCCATCTGCCGCGAGCATGACGTTCCCCTGATCGAGGACGCAGCCGAGGCGCTTGGTTCCACATACAACGGACAGAAGTGCGGCACCTTCGGTGAGTTCGGAGGCCTGTCCTTCAACGGCAACAAGATCATCACCACCTCCGGCGGCGGGATGCTGCTGTGCCGGACGGCGGATGAGGCGAAGCACGCATTGAAGCTCTCCACGCAGGCGCGTGAGAACGCGCCGTGGTACCAGCACGAGGAAATCGGCTACAACTACCGCATGAGCAACATCTGCGCGGGCATTGGACGCGGACAGATGAAGGTGCTGCCGCTGCGCATGGAGCAGAAGCGGACTATCTTTGCACGCTACTGCGAAAACTTGAAAGACCTGCCGCTCACCATGCAGCCAGAGCTTCCCTGCGCGGAATCGAACCGCTGGCTGTCCGTTGCCCTGCTGGACGAGGGCTGCGGCGTGACGCCCGGTGAGATGCTGGCAAAGCTGAATGAGGCTGGCATTGAGGGGCGCTACCTCTGGAAGCCCATGCATTTGCAGCCGGTCTTCGCAGGCTGCCCCTTTGTCAGCGTCAGCGATGCGCCGGTGGGCGACGATCTCTTTGCGCGCGGCGTATGCCTGCCCAGCGATACGAAGATGAGCATGGACGATGTGGACCGCGTGTGCGATGCTATTCGGGGGATGTTCTGATGCGGCATAAGGCTGGGTTTTATGAAAAATACATCAAGCGCCTGCTGGACGTTGTACTGTCCGGGTGTGCGCTGATCGTCCTATCGCCGCTGCTGTTGGTGACGGCGATCCTTGTGCGCGTGAAGCTGGGCAGCCCCGTGATCTTCTGTCAGGAGCGTCCGGGGAAAGACGAAAAGATCTTCAAGCTCCACAAATTCCGCAGCATGAGCGACGCGCGGGACGAAACCGGCGCGCTGCTGCCGGACAAGGAACGGCTGACGGGCTTTGGAAAGAAGCTGCGCTTTCTGAGCATCGACGAGCTGCCGGAGCTGTGGGATATATTCCGCGGCAAGATGAGCATCGTAGGGCCAAGACCACTGCTGGTGAAGTATCTGCCGCTTTACAGCGAAGAGCAGCATCGCCGCCATGACGTTCGCCCCGGGCTTACCGGCTGGGCGCAGGTGCACGGGCGAAACCTTGCGTCGTGGGAAGAACGGTTCGCCTACGATGTGGACTATGTAGACAACATCAGCCTTGCGCTGGATGTGAAGATCATCTTCATGACGATCCGCTGCGTCTTCGCCCGCGAGGGAATCAGCGCAGAAGGCAGCGCAACGATGGAAGCATTTACAGGAACGGAGGCTGCGGTTCATGAGTGAGAAGGTTATTGTGATCGGAGCCAGCGGCCACGGAAAAGTCGTTGCAGATATCGTTCGAAGAAGCGGCGATACGCTGCTGGGCTTTTTGGACGACAATGAGGCGCTCCCATCTGAGATCGCAGGCATTCCCGTGTTGGGAAAGGTTGCGGATTACGCAAGATACCCGGAAGCGTCCTTTGTGGTGGGGATTGGAAATTCTGGCGTTCGTGAAAAGGTTGCGCGTCAGCTTGACGGTGTACGCTGGTACACGGCAATCCACCCATCTGCGGTCATTTCTGCATTGGAAACGCAAATCGGCGTAGGCAGCGTCATTATGGCAAATGCTGTGATCAATCCGTCTGCCTATGTCGGAGAGCATAGCATCGTCAACACGGCGGCAGTCGTGGAGCACGACAACCACATCGGCAGCTTTGCCCACATTTCCGTCGGCGCGAAGCTCGGCGGAACGGTGTCAGTTGGAAGCCACACATGGGTCGGTATCGGAGCGGCCATCAGCAATAACATAAGCATTTGTGACCACTGCACGATCGGCGCGGGCGCGGTGGTGATTTGTGATATCAAGGAGAGCGGAACCTATGTCGGAATCCCTGCGAGAAAAATCAAATAAGCGGATTCTGGTGCTTGCCAACAACGATGTTGGCCTGTACCGCTTCCGGAAGGACCTGCTTGCAGCGTTATTGGGTGCAGGGCACGAGGTATATATCTCCCTACCGGACGGCGGTTTCATTTCGGAGCTTGTGCAGCTTGGCTGCCGCTTTATTGACACGCCCATTGAGCGCCGCGGTATGAACCCTATACATGACAGCAAGCTCTTTCACCAATACCGGGCGATTCTGAAAGAAGTCAAGCCCGACTTTGTTCTGACCTATACCATCAAGCCCAACATCTACGGCGGCCTTGCCTGCCGGATGGCGCACATCCCCTATGCCGCGAACATCACGGGACTTGGCAGTGCCATTGAAAACGGCGGCTGGCTCAAGAAGTTCGTGCTGGCGCTCTACAAACCGGCGTTGAAGGGTGCGAGGGTCGTTTTTTTTGAGAATGCCGGGAATCGGGACACCCTCACTGCCACCGGCGTTGTGCCGACGGGGCGCGACGTGGTGCTGAGCGGTGCAGGCGTCAATTTAGAAGATTATCCTTATCAGTCCTACCCACAGGAGGGGGCGGTGCGCTTTCTCTTTGTGGGTCGCGTCATGCACGAAAAGGGCGTGGACGAGCTGTTTACCGCCGCAAAGCGGATGAAGCAGGAATATGGCGACGACGTGGAGTTCCATATCGTCGGCTCATTTGAGGAAGGCTACAAGCCCCTTATGGACGAGCTTGGGCAGGCTGGCGTGGTCAAGTATCACGGCTATCAGTCGGATATGAAGCGCTTTTACGCCTTGGCGAGCTGCGTGGTGCTTCCGTCGTATCACGAGGGTATGTCCAATGTGCTGCTGGAGGCTGCCGCCTCCGGGAGACCGCTCATCACCAGCGACATCCCCGGCTGCCGCGAGGCGGTGGAGGACGGCGTCAGCGGCTATCTGTGCCCTGCGAGGGACGCGGACGCGCTGTATGAGGCTATGCGGCGGTTTGTGGAGCTGCCGGAGAGCTGGCGGGGTGAAATGGGCCGCCGTGGCCGGGAGCGAATGGAGCAGAAATTTGACAAAAGAATCATTGTAAAGGAGACAATAGAGGCAATGTTCGATGAGTGATACAACACGTATATTACAAGTCGTTACCCACATGGAACGCGGCGGTCTGGAGTCCATGATTATGAATTACTACCGCCATATCGACCGCGAGAAGGTGCAGTTTGATTTCCTCGTTCATCGGCAAGAACGGGCAGCATTTGATGATGAGATCGAATCCCTGGGTGGGAGAATCTATCGCTTACCTCGACTGGTGCCGTGGAGTAAAAGCTACTTATCTGCTCTGAATCGTTTTTTTGATGAACACCCAGAATACAAAGTTGTTCATGTCCATCAGGATTGCCTGAGTTCAGTGATTCTGAAGGTCGCTGCGCAGCATAATGTTCCGGTGCGAGTTGCCCACAGCCATAGCGCCAGTCAAGACAAGAATCTAAAATATCTCATCAAGCTGTGGTACAAGCGGTTCATTTCTAAATATGCCACTGATCTATTCGCTTGTGGAAGAGATGCAGGTGATTGGATGTTTGGTGGAGCACCATTCCAGATTATTAATAACGCCATAGATGTTGCGGCTTATACCTATGACCGGGCCAAGCGTCAAAAAGTGCGACAACAGCTTGGCCTTGAAAATGAATTCACAATTGGGCACGTTGGCCGATTCAATCAGCCTAAAAACCACCCGTTCCTCCTTGACATTTTTGCCGCGCTGCTGAAGAAAGAACCGAACGCCGTCCTTTTGCTGGTCGGCGGCGGCGAAGACATGCCGAAAATACAGGCTAAGGCAGAGGCACTGGGCATTGCAGAACACGTCCGATTCCTCGGCATCCGCAGCGATGTTGCGGATTTGATGCAGGCGATGGATATGTTTGTGTTCCCGTCGTTGTATGAGGGGCTTGGAATTGTGTTGATTGAAGCACAGGCTGCCGGATTGCCATGTGTTGTTTCTGACGTAATTCCGCAGGAGGCATATTTGACAAACCTCGTTACCGCTGAGAAGTTATCTTCTTCGGTTGAAAAGTGGGCGGAGAAGATTCTTAAAAAACGATATTTTCCCCGTACTGACCGCCGAGATGAAATTGCCGCTCATGGCTTCGATATTACTACCGAGGCCGTAAAACTACAGGAGTTCTACATCAACGCTTATGAACAGAATTGCTGAACCTATTCTCACCGTCTTTACTCCCACCTATAATCGGGCGCATACTTTACCCCGCACCTACGAAAGCCTTTGCCGTCAGAACTGCAAGGACTTCATCTGGCTGATCGTAGACGACGGCTCGACCGACAATACTGCCGAGCTGGTGCGTGATTGGCAGTGTTGTGACAACGGATTTGATATCCAGTATATTTATAAAGAAAATGGCGGTCTTCACACCGCTTACAATACCGCGATTGCGGCGTTACATACAGAACTTGCTATGTGTATAGATTCTGATGACTGGCTGACAGATGAGGCCATCGAAAAAATTCTATTTAAATGGGCTACTGACGGAAATGAGGATGTTGCAGGAATCGAAGCATTGGATTGCTATGCCAACGGCGAAATAATTGGCGACTTGTTGCCGAATCAAAAGACTATCAATTTGATAGATCTGTATGTGGGCAAATACCGCATAAAGAACGGTGACCGGAAACCCATTTTGCGAAGTAGCCTTTACAAAATGGTGGCGCCAATGCCGACATTAAATGGAGAAAAAAATTTTAATCCTCACTATATGCACCTGCAGATTAGTTTGAAATATGACTTTCTTGTTATGAATGAGCCTGTTTGTATTGTTGAATATCAGTCTAACGGTATGTCGCGGAACATACTCAATCAGTATTTGGACAGCCCAAACAGCTTTGCCCAACTGCGTAGACTTTGTATGCAATTTCAAAATGTGCCTTTGTTGTTTAAAGTCAAAAACGCCGTTCATTTTGATTCAAGCTGTATTCTTGCTGGCCATATTCAAAGCATTTGGACGGAATCCCCGGCCCCCTTGCTTACATGTTCCGTGTTGCTTCCAGGTGTTGCCTTAAGTATTTTAACGCGAGTCATAGTAAAAAGACGTACTCGGGAGAAAAAGTAATGAATAAATTGTGGGGGCTCCTTGCAGTTGCTTTAGCCGTTGCCTTTATAATTCAATATCGTGATAAACGAATGCATCTACTAAACCCAAATGAAAAAGAATGTGATAAGCTCTTTACGACGGCGTTGATCTTGTATCTAGGTATATTCTGTGGCCTGCGCACATGGTACAACGACACTGTTACGTATATAGGAATGTATGAATCGCTAACACCTACAATTGATCATTTTGTTGAAGCTAACACATATTCTTTTGCAGAGGGAATTGGCTTTGCTGTTTTGAACTCGTTTATGAAAACAGTGGGATTTTCTACGCAGGACTACCTAATGTTCTACTCTGTAATCACATCTGCTTGCTACGTTCGATTTGTGCGGAAAAATACAGACAATTTTCCATTGGCAGTCTTTTTGATGTTTACAACGGGTTTCTATACATTTGCTTTTGCTGCAATTAAACAATGCATGGCAACAGCAGTTTGCCTATTGGGCCTGGAATTTTTATTGCAAAAAAAGAAGGCGCTCTACATCCTATTTGTCGTCATTGCATCGCTATTCCATCCGTATGCGCTTGCCTATCTTTTGCTTTTGCTCATGGATTTCAGGCCATTAACATGGAAAACGTATCTATACATTGGTATCTTCATTGCTGCAGGTTTCAGCTTAAATAGCATGATTGGCACCATTGTCGATGTGACTACTATGATGGGTGCAAATTATGATATGACTTCTTTCGCTGGGGAAGGTGTCAGTATTTTTCGCGTGATGGTATGTTTTGTGCCCCTTTTTCTTGCGTTTTTATGCGGCCAGAACATGTTTGCGCATTCGTCGAGAACAGAAAATATTCTTTTTAACATGGTCATGCTAAATGCATTAATTATGTTTGTTGGACTATTTGGTACAGCAAACTATTTTGCACGTCTTGCAAACTATTTTCTCCCGGCTCAAGTTGTTGTACTTCCATGGATGTTAAAAAAGTTTGTACAACGAGACCGGCAGATACTAACTGCATTGTGTGTCGTAGGATATACCGGGTATTTTATGTACGGAAATTTGATTCAAAGCGTCTTTGACAACTGTTTTTCCAAAATTACTCTCTGGCAATACGTCAGTTCACACCTGTCTCTTATACACATCTCCGAGC
>ENA-UAPA01000413-UAPA01000413.1-human-gut-metagenome-genome-assembly--contig:-NODE-413-length-21431-cov-9.835236_pt1 | contig 21431 bp, 20 predicted proteins | sample MGYA00243476_ERZ654569 | MGnify/ENA primary metagenome ERZ654569 (study PRJEB26926, sample SAMN06164726) | human gut metagenome | biome: ENVO:00009003; feature: ENVO:2100002; material: ENVO:00002003... | reverse complement strand
GGTCTATCTGATGATGGACAAAACCGGCAAGGTGATCTATGTGGGCAAGGCCAAAAAGCTGAAAAACCGCGTCAGCCAATACTTCCAGGACACCGCCTCCCACAATGAAAAGACCCGGGCCATGGTGTCCCAGGTGGACCATTTCGACACCATCTTCGTCTCCACGGAGTTCGAGGCCCTGATCCTGGAAAACTCTCTCATCAAGCGCCATATGCCCCGGTACAACATCCTGCTCAAGGACGACAAGGGCTATCCCTTTGTTCGGTTGGACGCCGACGCGGCCTACCCCCGCTTCTCCCTGGTGGGAAAGACCGCTGACGACGGCGCGAAATATTTCGGCCCCTTCGGCGGCCGGCGGGAGACCCGGCTGGCCATCGAGGCGGTGTGCGGGGCTTTGCGCCTGCCCACCTGTAGCCGCCGCTTCCCCCGGGACATCGGAAAGGAGCGGCCCTGCCTGAATCACCACATCGGCCGCTGCGACGGCTTCTGCCGCCCGGACGGCCCCGGCCAGGCGGAGTATCAGGCCCGGATCCGCCAGGCGGTGCGGATCTTCAGCGGGCATTACCGCCAGCTGACGGCGGAACTGCAGCAGGAGATGGAGCAGGCGGCGGAGGAGCTGAACTTTGAAAAGGCCGCTGCCCTGCGGGACCGGATCCGGGCCATCTCCGTGCTGGGCAAGACCCAGCAGGTCATCGCCGGAGTCTGCGCCGACACGGACGTGTGGGGCGTGTACCCGGGCCAGGTCCGCTGCGGCAGCGCCGTGCTGCACATTGAGGACGGTAATCTTCTGGGCCGGGAGGTGGAGGTGTTCTCCGCCGCCGCCGACCAGGAGGAGGCGGACATTCTCTCCGCCGTGCTGAGTCAGTACTATCTGGACCGCCAGGCCCTGCCCCGGGAGATTCTGGTGCCCTGCGAATTAGAGGATATGGACACCTTCGCCGCCCTGCTGACGGGCCGGGCCGGGCACCGGGTGACCCTGCGGGTGCCCCAGCGGGGGGAGCGGGCGGAGCTGCTGCGCATGGCCCGCCGCAACGCCCGGGAGGAGGTGGAGCGCATCACATCCGACGCCGAGCGCACCGGCAAGACCCTGGAGCAGCTGGGGACCCTGGCCGGGCTGGCGGAGGCCCCCCGGCGGCTGGAATCCTACGACATTTCCCACACCGCCGGTCAGGACATGGTGGCCTCCATGGTGGTGTTTGCCGACGGGCGGCCCCTGAAGCGGGACTACCGCCGGTTCCAGGTGAAGACCCTGGACCACGCCGACGATCTGCGGGCCATGGAGGAGGTGCTGGAGCGCCGGTTCCGGCGGTATCTGGAGGGGGACGAGCACTTTGCCCCCCTGCCGGACCTGCTGCTGATGGACGGCGGCCAGCTGCAGGCGGAGGCCGCCTGCCATGTGCTGGAAAGGCTGGGCCTCACCGTGCCGGTGCTGGGCATGGTGAAGGACGACCACCACCGGACCCGGGCCCTGGTAACGCCCCAGGGGCAGGAGCTGGGCATCCAGCAGAGCCCGCCCCTGTTCGCCCTGGTGGGCCGGGTGCAGGAGGAGGTCCACCGCTTCGCCATCACCTATCACCACGAGAAGCACACAAAATCCGCCCTGACCTCCCGGCTGGACGGCATCCCCGGAGTGGGAGACGTCCGGAAAAAGGCCCTGCTGAAGCACTTCAGAAGCGTCCGGGCCATTGAGCAGGCGGAGCTTCTGCAGCTGGAGGCGGTGCTGCCCAAGGCCGCCGCCCGGGCGGTATACGACCACTTTCACAAGGAGGAGACGCCGTGAAAACCTACGCCACCCTTGGCCCCGCCTGCTGCCGGGCGGACCTGCTGACGGAACTGCTGGACATGGGGCTGACGGGCTTCCGCCTGAACCTGTCCCACACCACCCTGACGGCCTGCCGCCCCTGGACCGATGCGGTGCAGGCGGCCCGGCAGGCGTCGGGCCGGGATGCGGAGCTGATCATCGACATGCGTGGTCCGGAGCTGCGGATGGGGGCCCTGCCGCAGCCGGTACCCCTGGCGGAGGGAGATTCCGCGATCCTGGGACCCGGCGGGCTGCCGGTGGAGCCGGATATTCTGGCCGCCGTGACCCCGGGGCAGGAGATCCTGCTGGATGACGGTCTCATCGCCCTGCGGGCGGAATCCTGCGGCCGGGCCGTCACCTGCACCGTCACCCGGGGCGGGGTGCTGGAAAGCCGGAAAAGCATCACCCTGCCGGGGGTGGAGCTGTGCCGCCCGGCCCTGACGGAGCAGGACCTGCTGGACCTGGACAACGCGGCCGGACAGGGGGTCACGGCGGTGATGCAGCCCTTTGTCCGCAGCCGCCATGAGCTGGAGCAGGTCCGGGCGGCCCTGGCCCGCCGGGGCCTGGAGCACCTCACGATATTCGCCAAGATCGAGGACCGGCAGGGCTGGCAGAGCCTGCCCCAATGGATGGACGCCTGCGACGTGGTCACCGTGGCCCGGGGGGACCTGGGCAGCAATCTGGGGCTTCTGCACCTGCCCGCCGCCCAGAAGGACATCGCCGCCCGGTGCCGCCGGGCCGGGAAGCCCTTCCTGGTGGTGACCCAGCTGCTGCACACCATGACGGAGCACCTCACCCCCACCCGGGCGGAGGTGCTGGACGTGTACAACGCTGTGCTGGACGGGGCGTCGGCCCTGATGCTCACCGGGGAAACGGCCCGGGGCCGGTATCCGGTGCAGGCGGTCCGCTGGCTGCTGGACATCGCCCGCCAGGCGGAGGCGGCTTTGTAATCAAGTGGCAGCAGTCCGGCAACGCCGGACTGCTGCCATAATATTCCCCATCCGACAAAAAAAGCGGTTGCAAAACCGCCGGGAGTCTGCTATAATCATCAGGTGACAGCTTGCAGGGTTAGTACATCGGTAGTACATCGGCTTCCCAAGCCGAGGAGGCGGGTTCGATTCCCGTACCCTGCTCCAAAAAGCACAGGGCCTCAGGATTTCTCCTGAGGCCCTGTATTTTTTGCGTTTACTGGAGCAGCAGCAGGCTGAACACCAGGGTGAACAGTGCAACTGTTTCGATAATACCGATGACAATGAAGTAGTTTGCCGTGCCCTTTCCGGTCTCGCCCAGCGCGTCGGCGGAGGCGGCGGCCACCTTGCCCTGGAAGAAGGCAGACAGGCCGATGGCCAGGCCCGCGAAGATGCCGGTGAACATGGCCAGGGCCGCGTCACAGCCGCCCTCCACGGCGCTGCGGATGAAGTTCATCAGCAGGAAGCCATAGATGGTCTGGGTCAGAGGTGCGCCGGAGAAGGCCACCATGATGAAGGGAGCGGGCTTGCCGTTGGCGTAGCACTTTTTCCACGCGCCCACGGAGGCCTGAGCGGCAAAACCGGAACCGAACGCAGAGCCCATGGCGGACAGGCCCAGAGCGCACGCCATACCAATAAATTCGATATTCATAGTTGATCTCCTATCCGTTTATTTTTTGATTTTATCGTGCTTTTTAAAGGGATCGTAAGCAATACCGGCCCACTCCATACCCAGCTGACCGGAAAACTCCAGCAGGTTCAGGCGGACGCCGTGGACCACCACAGACAGCAGGCCCATGACAATGTTCAGCCCGTGGCCGATCAGCAGGATCAGGACGGCGGCGATGACCAGAGGCCCCTTGAAGCCCAGGGCCATGTTGTTGAAGCTCTGAGCGATGGCCAGGGACGCCATGCCCACGGCAAACAGGCGGATGTAGCTCATGATGTTGCCGAAGGCGCTGATGGTGTTCAGGAACACCGTGAACGCGTCGCCCAGGCCCGCCTTCAGGCCCTGGCCGAAGGTCTTATCCGGGGACATGCCGCCGAACAGCACCACCAGCAGGAAGCCCGCAATGACCACGCAGGCCACAGGCATCAGGTTCACCTGCTGGCCGATGACCAGGTACAGCACCACGAAATACAGCGCGTCGATGGCGGCCAGCCAGCCCAGGTCCGCCACCCAGCTCAGGTCCTTCTCCCGGAGCTTGCGGCGGATGTTCATCACGCAGGCCAGCGACAGCTGCACCGTGCCCAGGATGAAGCAGAACTTCATGATGGCGTTCTGCTGGACGGTGGTGCTGACGCCGAAATACGCCGGGTAGTTGGCAAAGGTGGGGATCACCAGGCTCCGCAGCAAGGGCACGTCCATGGCCTGCTCCAGGCCGAACCAGGTGCCGGTCAGCGAGCCCCATATGATGGTGGCGATGGACAGCAGCCACAGCAGCTGCACCGCGGTGGAGGTTTTCTTTCCGGCCTTCCTGCCCTTGACGGTCATGACCAGCGCCGCCAGCAGGAACAGGCAACCGTATCCCGCGTCGCCGATGATCATGGCGAAGAACAGGGTGAAAAAGCCCAGGAACCAGAAGGAGATGTCGTACTCCCGATAGCCCGGGACCACGCCCAGGATGTCGAACACCGGGATCATCAGCCGGGTGACCTTGTTATACTTGACCTTGGTGGGGACCTTGTCGTCATCGGCGGCGGGGTCCTCCATGGCCCAGGCCCAGTGGGCCTGGGCGGCAGCCTTCTTGAAGCCCTCCACCTCCGCCTCCGGGATATAGCCGGTGAGCCACACCAGGCCGTCCTGACTCTGGGAGGTGTTGCTGACGGAGGAGTACTCGGCGGCGTTCTGGGTCTTGAGCATCTGGTCGTGGATGCTGGGCAGGTGCTTGGCGGCCTCGGTCAGGAAGGCCTGGCAGCTGCGAAGCCCCTGGTCGCAGTCGTCCCGCTCACGCCGCAGCTGACCCGGGCCCTTATCGGGGATGGGGAACTCGGTGACGGGGTAGGTCCCCGGCAGGGGACCGACAGAGGCCAGGGTGGGCATTTTCCCCACCGGGGCCAGGCGGATGATCTTCACGTCCGGGTCCGCCGCAAGGGCGGCCATGGTCTTTTTATCCGTCCGGTAAACGTGGATGTCGAAGCCCTGGTCCTTCAGCTCCCGCAGCTCCTCCGGGGAGAAGTCGCCCCACTCGGCCAGCCTCTCCGCCGCCGCACCGGCGGCGGTTTTCCTCTCCTGCAGGGTCTTGCGGCGCTCCAGGCAGTCGGCCAGCTCTTTATAAAAAGGCTCAAAGTCCTTGTCGGACATGGGCGCGGTCTCCCGGCCCGGGCCGACGTACTCCTGCAGGGCCATGTCCATCCGGGACAGCTGCGCAAAGCGCTCCAGATGCCGCTGGTCGGCGCTGGCCTTTTCGGCGAAGTGGACGATGCCCAGGGTCCGCAGCCGATCCAGCAGGGCGGTTTTTTCCGATGCGGCCGCCACAATGTGGACGACCTTCATTTTTTCGATCATCCGCTCACCTCCTGCAGCTTCTTCTTGGCGATCTTGCCCCGCACCACGGCGGAGGTCTGCTGGTCGCCCAGGTAGATGCCGATGACCCGGATGTTCTCCTTGGCCTCGGGGATCTTGACCTTTTCAAACAGGTTCACCCGCTGGGCCGTGGAGCGCAGCTCCTGCTCCAGAAGCTCCACCTGGCGGCGGAGGGTCTTTTCCAGAGCGTCCAGCCGGGCGATCTCCCGCAGGCGCACGGCGGCGGTGTCCACCCACAGGGGATAGTCCGCCACGTCGTATTGGATCTCCTCAAAGCTCAGCTCCTGGAACACCGGAACGGTGACACCGGCGATGTTCTCCTGGCCGCACACCACATGGTGGGGGCGGATCAGGGTCTCCAGGCGCTTGTCCGCCGGGAAGCTGTCGTTTTCCGCGAAAACGGCCACCCAGTCGTCCAGTCCCGCCACGGCGGCCCGGCGCTGTTGCTCCACCTGCTCCAGCTGGGCCGTTACCTGCATCACCACGGACTGCAGCTGCTGCTTTTTCAGCTGCAGGGTGGGCAGATAGCGCTGAAACTGCTTCAGGCGGTCCTTCTGCACCTTCAATTCATTTTTGGTAAGTTTGACAGCCATAGGCGCACCCTCATTCCACGGCGGACCGCTTGGGCCATCTCTCCTGGATGAGGCTGGTTTTCAGGCCGGTTTCGTTGGGCTCGAAGCACTCGGCCAGGATCTCCCAGCCCAGGTCCAGCGCCTCCTCCAGCGGGATATTCACGCTCAGGTCCATCAGCTTCGTTTCAAACAGGTGGCCGTATTTCAGCAGCTTTTCGTCCCACTCGGACATCATGAAGCCCATGGACTTCTTTTCCAGACTCTCCTTATAGGCGCTGTACAGCCGGATCATGCCGTCCATCAGGGCCCGGTGGTCGCTTCTGGTCTTGTCGTTGACGTTCTGCTTCAGGCGGGACAGGGAGCCGAAGGGCTCAATGTGGCCGTTTTTCAGGTAATACTGGCCCTCGGTGATATAGCCGGTGTTGTCGGGCACCGGGTGGGTCACGTCGTCGCCGGGCATGGTGGTAACGCCCAGGATGGTGATGGAGCCCGCGCCCTCAAAGTCCACGGCCTTTTCATAGCGGGCGGCCAGGCAGCTGTACAGATCGCCCGGGTAGCCCCGGTTGGAGGGCACCTGTTCCATGGTGATGGCCATTTCCTTCTGGGCGTCGGCGTAGTTGGTCATATCCGTCAGTAGCACCAGGACCCGCTTTCCGGCCAGGGCGAACTGCTCCGCCACGGCCAGGGCCATATCGGGCACCAGGGTGCACTCCACGGTGGGGTCGGAGGCGGTGTGGATGAACATCACCGTGCGGCCCATGGCGCCGCTCTTTTCCAGGGTGTCCCGGAAGTACAGATAGTCGTCGTACTTCAGGCCCATGCCGCCCAGGACGATCACGTCCACCTGGGCCTGCATGGCGATGCGGGAGAGCAGCTGGTTATACGGCTCGCCGGATACGGAGAAGATGGGCAGCTTCTGGCTTTCCACCAGGGTGTTGAACACGTCGATCATGGGGATACCGGTGCGGATCAGCTTATTGGGCACGATACGCTTGGACGGGTTCACGGAGGGGCCGCCGATGGGGATCATGTTCTCCGTCAGGGCGGGGCCGTTGTCCCGGGGGACACCGGCGCCGTCGAAGATGCGGCCCAGCAGGTGGTCGGAGAAGGACACCATCATGGGGCGGCCCAGGAAACGGACCGGGTCCGTGGTGCTGACGCCCTGGGTGCCGCTGAATACCTGCAGCGTCACCAGGTCCTTGTCCAGCTTGATGACGTTGGCATAGCTGTCGCCCACCAGGGCCAGGTCGCCATTGCGGACGCCGGTGGCCCGGACCGTGACGACGTTGCCCACGATGGACTCAATTTTCGTGTAAACTTTCTGCATATTGACTCCCCTCTCAACCCGCTGCCTTGCTCAGGTAAAAGTCCTTGAGCCGCTTTTCCTGGGCCTCAAATTCCGGGGTGCGGAACACGGTGTTGTGCCAGTCCAGGAACTCCTGCCGGACCTGGTTGAAGAAGGCGCGGATCTCCTTTTTGTCGCTGAGTGCGAAGTCCCGGGTCAGCACGTCATACAGCACGTTGAACTCGTGGATCTGACGGTCGGGGTCGCAGGCGGCGTCGATGGGATCGAAGGAGTTCTGCTGCAGATACACCGCATCCAGCAGCTCGCCCTTCTGGTATACGATATAGTCCTCGGCGGAGGTACCCTCCTCGCCGATGACCTTCATCATCTGGTTGATCTCGTTGCTGCGCTTGAGGATGCTGCGGGCCTGCTCCACCCGGTCCATATCCACCACGCCCCGGTACTTGGACCAGGAGTCGATGGGGTGGATGGCGGGGTATTTGCGGGCGTCGGACCGCTCGCGGGACAGACCGTGGAACGCGCCCACCACCTTCAGGGTGGCCTGGGTCACGGGCTCCTCGAAGTTGCCGCCGGCGGGGGACACGGTGCCGCCGATGGTGACGGAGGCGATCTTGCCGTTCTTCAGCCGGACCTTACCGGCCCGCTCATAGAAGGAGGCGATGACGGACTCCAGATAGGCGGGGAAGGCCTCCTCGCCGGGGATCTCCTCCAGACGGCCGCTCATTTCACGCATGGCCTGGGCCCAGCGGCTGGTGGAGTCTGCCAGCAGCAGCACGTCCAGACCCATCTGGCGGTAATACTCCGCCATGGTGACGGCGGTGTACACCGACGCCTCACGGGCGGCCACGGGCATGGAGGAGGTGTTGCAGATGATGATGGTGCGCTCCATCAGGGAGCGTCCGGTGCGGGGGTCCACCAGCTCGGGGAACTCCTTCAGCACCTCCACCACCTCGCCGGCCCGCTCGCCGCAGGCGGCCACGATGACCACGTCCACGTCGGCGTTCTTGGCCTCCATGTGCTGCAGAACGGTCTTGCCCGCGCCGAAGGGGCCGGGCACGCAGAAGGTGCCGCCCTTGGCCACCGGCAGGAAGGTGTCGATGGAGCGGAGCTTGGTCACCAGGGTCTCGTCCGGGCGCAGGCGCTCCTCATAGCAGCGGATGGGCTGCTTCACGGGCCAGGAGAACACCATGGTCAGCTCCTTCTCCTCGCCGCTTTCGTTTTCCAGCACCGCCACGGTGTCCCGGACGTTGTACACGCCCTTTTCCCGGACGGATTTCACCCGCCAGCCCTGGTCCTTCAGGCCGAAGGGCACCATGATCAGGTGGGTGAACAGCCCCTCGGGCACGCTGCCCACGGCGTCGCCTGCGGTGACGTGGTCGCCGGGCTTCACCAGGGGGGTAAACTCCCAGTCCTTGTTGGGGATGGGGTCCAGATACACGCCCCGCTGCAGGAAGAAGCCGCACTGCTGCGCCAGCTCCGGCAGGGGATTCTGCAGACCGTCGAACACCTGAGTCAGCAGGCCCGGGCCCAGCTCTACGCTCATCAGCTCGCCGGAGAGCTCCACCTTGTCGCCCACCTGGATGCCGTTGGTCATTTCATAGATCTGCATGCTGGCTGTGTCGCCGTTGACGCGGATGACCTCGCCCTTGAGCCGGTCATCGCCCACCAGGACATAGCCCACTTCATTCTTTCGGACGGAGCCGGAAAAGGTGGCTGCCACCAGATTCCCGTTCACTCCGGTCACATATCCTGTCACTTTGTCCATTTTGATTCTCCTGTTTCGTTATAGGCTGGAAACCTGCTGGCGGATGCTCTGCATCAGGCCGTCGAAGGCCCGCTTGCCGGACTCATACCGGAAGGTCCGCTGCCGCTCCAGCAGCTGCAGCTTCATGGCGTAGCCGTACAGGGCGTGGTCATCGAAGTTGTGCAGGCCGATCATGCCGTCCAGGCGGCGGAATTCCAGGTCCAGCAGCAGCCGCTCCCCCTCCAGGGGATTTTCGGCGTTTACCGCCGCCGTCACCGTCTGGACGATGCCGGCGTCCCGGTCGGAGGGCACGGCGCAGGGCCGTCCCAGCTTCACATTCCGCTGATAGGTCAGCTCCCGGGACAGAGCCCGGTAAAACCCGGCCCACTCCGACAGCAGCGGCCCCTTGTCCGAGTCCACCGTCAGCTCCTCCAGCGTCCGGTATACCCCGGCGCTGACCGCCGAGCGGCACATGGCCAGAAACGCGGCGTAGTCCATGGGAGGCTCTCCCTGGGTCCGGAGCATGGGCAGGCTGGAGATGAGATAGTAGTAGGAAGCCATAGGCCGCCCCCTTACAGGTGCATATCCCGGAAGAAGGGCATGAGCATCTCCGCGATCTCCTGGTCGGAGCAGTCAAAATAGCCGGAGCCGTCCTTGGCGGCCAGCCGGAAGCCTGCGCCCACCTTCTTGGAGGGGCGGATCTCCAGGCCGTTTTTCAGCTCCTGGGCCAGCTGCTGGCGGATGCCGTCCGTCACCTGACCCACCTCCACGGCGTAACCGGAAACGTCCTCTCCCTGGAGGGCTGCCTGGATGAGCTTAGCCAACGTCTGCTGGTCCAGAGCCTTGCCAACGTCGGCGGCCAGGATTTTCTCAAACTCCTGCTGCACCTCCTGCCGGAAGGCCAGAACCGCGTCCCGCTTGGCCTGCTGGGCGCTGAGCTGGGCGCTGTTTTTGAACACCTCGATCTCGGCCCTGGCGTCGTCCCGCAGCTTATCCGCCTGACTCTTTGCGTCGGCGATGATGGCGTCCGCCTGCTTCCGGGCGTCGGCCAGAATCGCGGCGGCCTGCTGATTTGCGCTGTCGATGCCGTCCTTTTTGATGGAAGAAACAAGATCCTGAATCTGAAGTTCCATAATTGATCACCTTCTTGTCTGTATTTGCCTGATAGAACTGCGGGTATGTCCATATTATAATACAAGGCCCGAAAAATGCAACACATTTCGGCGAATGAGTCATTCAATTTCCTTATACGGTGTTCCTGGTGTGTCCACTTTTCTACGCGATATGTTTCCCCAGAGTGAACAAGATCACACTGCGGCCTCCGGAAGCCGAAGGCCGCAGTGTGGAAAAATCCGGTTATTTCACCAGGTCCAGGATCTCCTGGGGCGACACCAGACCCACGGACCGGTCCGCCACCTGGCCGCCCTTGAACACCAGCAGGGTGGGGATGCTCTCGATGCCGTACTGCAAAGCCAGGTCCCGGTTTTCGTCCACGTCCACCTTGACGATCTTCAGCTCCGGGTGCTGGCCGGACAGCTCCTCCAGAATCGGGGCCAGCATCCGGCAGGGGCCGCACCAGGTGGCCCAGAAGTCCACCAGCACCGTGCCGCTATCCTGCAGGACCTCCCGGTCAAACTCGCTCTCGTTCACATGCAAAATCGCCATATGCAACGCCTCCTCGTTTGGTATAGTCGTATTATAGCAGGTTTCGCGCCGCATTTCTGCGGCATATGCAACAGTCAGTCAAAAAAATCACAAAGTTTTTCAGAAAGGGATGGCCCCCATGGCCGCGGCCGCCGGGTCGGCAAAGGGCCCGATGTCCGGAGCGCCCACCGTCAGCAGGAGATAGGCGATCCCCACCAGGATGGCCAGCACATACCACACCAGCTCCCCGCCGGGGACCCGCCGGGACAGCACCGTGCCGTGGAGGGTCAGTCCCCCGGCCAGCACCAGGCTCCACAGCCGCAGCCACCGGCCCGGCAGCAGCCAGCACAGCCCCGCCATGCACAGGGGCATCACCGCCAGCAGCAGACAGTGCCCGCCCCGGGAGCCCCCCTCTGGGCCCAGCCGCCAGATCACCAGAGCCGCCGGAAGATACGGCCAGAACAGCAGCTTCCCCATTTCCCAGGGGCTGCCGTTCACCGGCGACAGCAGGGCCGTCAGCGGGCACGGAAAGGTCCTGTGCAGCAGCCACAGCCCCAGGGCCGCTGCCGCCGCCGTGAAAAATCCCAGGATATAGCGCCTCAATTTCCCCCACCTCCGGCCCTACCCTATGCGCCGGGGCGGGGGAAAAGAACCCTATCGGATCCCCCGCAGGCCCGTCTCCGGGTCCGCGAACAGCGGCAGGTCCGGCGGGGCGAAGGTCCATAGGATAAACGCCGCCCATACCGCCGCCAGCACCGCCGCCCCGGCCACCTGCCACACCGGGGACGCCAGGGCCCGGCGGCGCAGCATGGCCCAGGTCACCCAGAAGCCCAGCAGCACGGCTATCTGGAAAATGGCCACGTCCAGCCACATGATGTCCCGGCCCAGAACCCCCTGATACCCGTAAAACAGCAGCGGGATAGCCGCCAGCCCCGCCAGCAGGCCCGCCGCCCGGGCCGTCAGCACCGGCAGGCCGGTGCGCCGCAGGGCGATCAGCTCCGCGATGCTCCACAGGACCCAGGGGGTGGTCAGCAGCTTCATATGCTCCCAGGTGGACTCGTTGACGGAGGCCAAGGCCCCCACCACCGGGCTTTGCCCGGACCAATCATACACGAAATGCAGCAGATTCCCCACCGCCAGCACGAATATCAGCCCCAGGACCTCCCAAGTGCGCCATTTTCTGTCGCTCATGCGCTTCACCTTCCTTTATGGGAAGCATAGACCGATTTCCGCCGTTTTATACACGGCGCCGCCGCGCAGACCAGCAGAGCCGCCGCCGTCCACAGCAGAAAGGGACTGCGCCGGGCCAGGGCCGCCCCGGCAACGGTCAGCAGGCCCGCCGCCGCCAGGCTGACGGCCTGGGTCACCCGATCCGCCAGAAACGGGTCCGTCCCCCAGCACAGGGCCAGCCACAGCATCCGCCCGCCGTCCAGGGGCAGGATAGGCAGCAGGTTGAAGCAGCCCAGCACCGCCTGGGCCCCGGCCAGCAGATACAGCGGCTCCCACCACCGGCCCGGAAGCCCCAGCGCCGCCGCCAGCACCAGATTCACCGCCGGTCCGGCGGCGGCCGCCAGCAGCTCGCCGCCGTAGCTCATCCGCCCCGCCACCTGCATCTCCGCCCCCAGGGCGGAGATGCGCACCGCCCGGACCCAGCCGCCCCGGCGGCGCAGGGCGGCATAGTGGCCCAGCTCGTGGCACAGAGCCGCCAGCAGCACCGCCCCCAGCACCTCCGGCGACGACAGCCACACAAATACCGCCAACAGCGCCGGGGCCCCCGGCGACACCCGGATCCGGGTCCGCTCAGGGGGCCGCATAGTAATAGATGGGATTCACGTACACCCCGTCTTTCATCAGCTCGAAGTGCAGATGGGGCCCGGTGGCGTTGCCGGTGTGGCCCACCTCCGCGATGGGGTCCCCGGGCCGCACCTGCTGGCCGGAGGAGGCGTTGATGCGGCTGCAATGGGCATACAGGGTGACAAAGCCCCCGGGGTGCTGCACCGTCACATAATTGCCCAGCTCCGCGCTGTCCCCCACCGCCGTGACGGTTCCGGCGGCAAAGGCCGTGATCACCGCCCCCTCATCGGCGGCGATGTCCAGGCCGTAGTGGAACTGCTGTCCGCCGCCGTTGGGGTCCTGGCGATAGCCGAACCGGTCCGTCACCGGCCCGGTCAGCGGATTGGCATAGGCAAAGCCCAGCACCTGCTGGGTCAGGCACACGTCCCCGGGGGTGTTCTCCGCCGTATAGGCCGCCGGATCCGCCGCGTCCTGGGGGACCGTGACCCCGGTATCCTGGGGGCCGAACACCGCCGTGTAGGCATCGTTCAGGGCCCTGCCCACGGTTCCCTGGCCGGATACCGCCCGGCCCACGGCGGAAAACGCCGCCCGGAAGTCCGTCTGCCCGGCCATCAGGTCCAGCAGCCTGTCCCGGTACCGGTCCATAGCCGGCGGGGCCGTGATCTTCACCACCACCACCGCCAGCAGCAGCACCGCACTGACGGCCAGCTGGGCCAGGCGGCGGTCCCATGACCGGGAGGCGGGCTGTTCCCGCTTGCCCCGGGGCGGAGGCGGCGGCGTCCGGCGCCGCCGGGCGGGCCGCGGTCTGTCTGTCATAGCGCATTCCCCCTTTTTGGAGCAGTGTATGTCCCCGGCGGCGGGGATAGAACCGAAAAATGCCTGTCCAAAAGGGCATTGCCCTTTTGGAACAGACCAAAAAAACGCGGGCCGAAAGCTCCCTGCTGGTAAGACAGTAAAATCAAATTTCTTGGAACAGGCATGACCAAAATCATGCCTGTTCCGCTTTTAGCAGCTCATCCACGGGAATGTAGCCCACAAGGTCGTACTCGATATGTACCTTCTGCCTGCGCTTGCCGCTGGACTTGTCAGGTGCATCTACATAGACCGCCTTGACAAGCTCTCTGAGGGCATAGGGGGTCAGTTCCGTGAGGGTGCTGTTCCTCTTTACCCGCTGAACAAACTGCTCTATATTCTCTGCCTGTTGTTCCTGTTCATGGATTTGCTGTTGCAGACCTTTGACCTCGGCTTTGAGGGTTTTCTGTTCCTCGGTATAGTTCTTGCTCATCATGGCGAAGCGTTCATCATCCAGCCGACCGGCAACATTGTCCTCGTAAATGCGGATGAAAAGACGGTCAAGCTCGCCGATTCGCTTCTCAGCCTGTGCCAGCCGCTTTTGATACAGCCGCAGCGATTCCTCGCTCTGTATACGGAGCTTTTGCTCCATTTCAGAACGGAAATACGCCTCATAGCGAGTGACTACCGATACGACCTCCTGAATGTGCTTCCAGACGATCTGTTCCAGCACAACGGCACGGATATAATGTCCGCTGCACTTGTCCTTATTGACACGATGGGTGGAGCAGATAAAGAAGTCCTGCCGCTTTTCAAAATAGCTGGTGGTGGAGTAGTAGAGCTTCTGCTTGCAGTCGTTGCAGAACACCAGACCGGAGAACATATTGCTCTTTCCCGTCGCCGTTCTGCGGTGCCGCTGCTGCCTGATCTCCTGCACCTTATCAAAGACTTCCAGAGAGATGATTGCCGGATGGGTGTTATAGAAAATCTTGCGATTCTCCATCGGATTTTCCCGCTGCTTCTTGTCCCAGATGGAGTTGGTATAGGTCTTGAAATTGACCGTGCAGCCTGTGTACTCCATGTATTCGAGGATATAAGCAACGGTGCTTTCGTGCCAGCGGTACTCGTTCTCCGGAGTCTGATGCGGTGTTTTTCTGCCCTCCCGCTGCTTGTATGCGGTGGGGTTCAGCGCCTTCTCCTTTTCCAGTAGGGCGGCGATCTGACTCGGTCCTTTTCCCTCCATACAGAGCGCAAAGATTCGCTTCACGACCTGTGCGGCTTCCTCGTCAATCACCCATTTCTTGGGATCGTCAGGCTCACGCTTATAGCCGTAGGGAACGTTGGTGGTCAAGCGTTCTCCGCGCTCACCCTTTGCCTTGTTGACGGCACGGATTTTTCGGCTGGTGTCTTTGGCAAAAAACTCATTAAACCAGTTCTTGATGCCTGCAATGTCGTTGTCGGTGCTGTTGGGGTCAATGGTGTCGAAGTGGTCGTTGATGGCAATATACCGCACGCCGTACTGAGGAAACGTGTAGTTGATATAAAGCCCTGTCAGCGAGGAATTACGACCGAGTCTTGAAAGATCTTTCGTAATCACCGTTTCCACATGACCGGCTTCAATTTCCGCAAGCATCTTCTGAAAGCCGGGGCGGTTGGAAAAATCCACGCCACTGTACCCATCATCAATAAAGAACGTCGGGTTCGGAAAGTGCTGAGATTTTGCATACTCCATTAACATGATCTGCTGATGCTGGATGGAGTTCGACGGGTCATCCTTGCCGCCTTTTTCTTTGGTGTCCTCCACGGACAGTCTGCAATAAAGCGCTGTGATTTTGTCGGTTGCCCTTAACATATTGTTGTCCTCCTTCGGTGGGGCAACTGCCTGAACAGGATTGGATTCTGGGTTTATATCAAGAGAAACGTTGTTACTCATCGGCGTCCTCCGTGATACCGTTTTTATTATCGGCAGCGTTCTGCTCCATAATGCGTCTGAGCTTCTTGTCGAGGGTTTCCGTTCCCTCATAGCTGCCGGTTACGGTGTATTCCGTGCCGCCGTGTTCCTCCACGATTTTGACGTCGGGCAGCCAAAAGGCGGACGGATTTTTCACAACAATGCTGCCCTTTTCATCGAAAGAAAACTCCCTCTTGGGGGCATCGTCGGGGCGCGGCTTGACCTTGGCATACAGGTCGGGATTGGAGAAATAAAACGAGCGGATTTCAGCGTCCTCCTCGCCGTTATCAAAATCATCGTCGGCGAAAATCTCATCCAGTTCCTCGTCGGTCAGTTCGATGATCTCATTGTCATTTTCTTTCGGATTCACTTCGTCAAGCCTCCTTCACTTCAGTTCATTTTATGTAAAAATTCAGTCGGAGTAGCAAAACGGACGAACGCCGTCAATGGTCAAGATGAACGGCTGCGCCGCCATTGACAGCGCCCCTCCGTTTCGCTTTTTGGCAGACAAGGCGGCGGTTGCCGCCGATTTCCATTTAACGAAATGGCGCTTGCTAACATGGGAAACGGAGAATAGCAAGCACAGCAAGTGTAGCTACACTTGCGAAAACCGGCGTGGTACGACCGAGATTTCCTTGCAGAATAGCAAGCAAATCCGGTGAGTACCCACACCGGAGCTTGCCAGAATGGCAAGCAATGCACGGCGGTACCCACTTCTCATTACCTGCCAACTGCGAAATGCACTTGGCAAGCAATGCTCGTGTTTATGCACCCGTGCAATCTTGTTGGGGAAACGCCCCAAACCCCTGAACGATTTCAGAGAAATCGGCTACGCTCCTGCGGAGCTGAACATCAATCTATCTTCGGAAAGTGAGTCAGGGATTTTTGGTTTCACGGCGTTCAGGCATATCCGGTTTTTTCTCATATCTGTCGATCGCCACTTGGCGAAGGTAAGCGCTCATATTCTCTATCCCAAGCTGCGCCATATTCGCCTTTATCAAGCCGAGTTCTCTTTCATCTACGAAAAATTTGACCTGTATCGGTCGCTTGCGATTCCTGTTGTCTGGCATCGGGATTCCTCTTTACTCCTACGGATTATTTCTAATCAAAACCGATCGATTATTGATATGCAGTTCTGTGTTCTCCTACAAAATCACGCATAGAATACGCTTGTAAATTCCTGCTCCTGAACCTTCATCTTTGCTGTAAACTCTGAATAATTCTGCGCATCTATGGGAATTTTCAAGCCGTGCTTGATAACGCTGATGTCGTCACGCGCCATAACATTTTTCTCATAGGTCAAACCACGGTTCAACCACAATTTCAAATCGTCAGACCCTTCCGCTTCTGGATAGAGATAGTAACCAGCCTTTGCATCAAACCGGAACATATAGGCAAGCACCTGTAAATAATCTCGATTGCCAATGTTGTCAAGGGGTTTATACTTCGCGTCAGCAATGATCCGTGGTTTGCTATTCCGGCTGATGAAATCGGGATAGATCAAGCCTACATTTCCATCAAACAGTCTCTGAGCGCCTGTGCCGCTCTTGTTCATTGGGTGGTAGAAGATATCTTCAATGAGCAAGTTAATATATTCCTCCCACAGCCATGCACCGTCAAACAGAATACCGTATATCTGCCTCGCTCCCGTGCCAATTTGATGTTTCTGGTGTCGGAGGATTAAGAGACACAACCTTTGTAATGCGAGATACTCTCTGAAATAAGCGTGGCGGACGGTATTCTTTTTATTCTGTTCAATGATTTTCTGCCTGTCATACGGCTCATATTCTGAAGTCGCATCTATAACGAGTTTTACCTCGTCTTTCACTTTGATAAGAAGTTTATTCCCATAAGACTTTCTTTTGATAAACTCTATGGTATGCCGCACCAGCTCCATCAAACTGTTATCATAAGAAAACTCTCGCTGGCTGTATGCAACATTACCAACAAACGGGGTGTTCTTTTCTATATGTCTTGCGACATCAATCGTGCCTTTTACATTTCCATCATTGTACCTGTGGCGGATATACTTTTTGAACAAGCCCTTCCGCATCGCTGCTTTGAGGTAATACGGAAACAGAAACAGCAGAAAATTGAACAGCCGATTGTCTTGATTGGCATCTGCATCCAAATCTACGATGTTTGGAAAGTCCAGAACTTTGTCTAAAAGATACTGGAAAAAGTAATCCTCACCCTCTCCGCAAAAACGGGATGCAATCACAAGCCGCTCATCACCGTAGCCAAGAAAGCCCATCACATTGCCGGAGCGATAGGTGTCATTGACGCTTTGGAGGATCATTTGATCTTGCGTAATATCCTCTGCATCTTTTACGGTTTCAGGAAATACGAACACACCTTCACGCTCAAGCTGTTCCAATGTCTTATCTGCAATTTTGCCTGTCAGCCTCGCTACTTGAGAAAAGGCATCTTTTTTCTGCTGGGAGTTATCCTTGATCCTGAGCAGCTTCATTCGCATCACCTCTGGCAGGTTTCTGATAGCCGTATGCCCTTGCGAACCGATTCATAATTCCTTCCTCATCGTACATTCCCTGAATGTATTCCTGTAGGAGCGGTTGCAGATAATCAGTCCAAAGCTGGTCAAAATCAAGTGTTTTCAACTTCAGGAAGTAAGACGCTCCGATCTGATAATTTTCATTCAGATCCTCGACCTCTGCGATTGCCTTATTGAGCGCAGCCATCCTTCTGATTGCCTCAGCCTCCAACTCCTCGTTTTCCAGCGACGCAAGCATCTCAAGGCGCTCATCCGCTCTGAGTTCTACGAAACGGAAGCGACGACGCATGGCAAAATCAAAGCTGTCCACAGAGCGGTCGATATCGTTCATGGTGCCGATGATATAGACATTTTCAGGAATATAGAACTTTTCGCCGGGGTCAGAGTGCAGATTGGAATACTGCGTGGAGATCTCTCCGGCTTTACCGCGATAACCGGGATCTATTGCAAAGAACAATTCACCGAAAATCTTTGAAATCTCACCGCGGTTGATTTCATCTATGATGAATATGTATTTTTTCAGTTCCTCCTGTTTTGCCTTTGCTTTTGAAATTGTACTTTTCTTTACTTTGATTGCTTTATAGATGGCAAAGTCATAGGAATATCCTTGCGTAGCAAACGTCTTTCCGAAAAAGGACGTGATATCCTTTATTTTTTCAAACTTCTGCCCGGATTCCAGCATCTTCCGAACCTCATCCAGATTCAGAGCAAGCCTGTTGACAGATGCGTTTCCGGGAATGGAAATATGGATATGCCCGTCATCCACGCCGGTAATGGTAAATTCATTTCCATTGATCGTCTTAAATGTGTCAACGCCAAACTCAACGCCGGAGAAAAACTCCGTCATGGATTCTTGAACCGTGACCTCCTTTTCTACGGTTTCTCTGGATTTTTGGGAGTCCTCAAAGTTCTTTCTGGCACGGGCAACAAACTTCTTGAAAATGCCGTCCTGCAATTCAAAGCCCATTGTCCCATCATCATTGATTTTCGGTCTTAGTCCTTCAACAAAATCAGAGTAGTCATAACTCGGATGGAACTGAACGAACTCAACCTGTTTTTTCTGCTCGTCAGTAAGAAGTGTGTAATCGTCAAAGTACCCATTGCTGATGATGTCCGCAGCGATTTCTTTGGCAAGATAAGATTTTCCGGTACCGGGCGCACCTCTGAAAATCAGATTTTTTGATTCAATCAGCATGGAAGAAAACGGATTTCGGTATCCCTTGAACTGTTGAACAAGCTCTTCCTGAACAGCAGCTTCCGTTTCTGCCGCTGCGGTTTCCTTCTCATCTTTTTCGCGGTATGTCAAAATGAACTGATCTCCTGGTTCACCGAAACGCTTCAAACATTCCTGAACGAAGATAATCGTAGAGAAGATATTCCAGCAATAGATAACAAACTGCCGTCCGTTGTCATAGCCGTATGTCAGGTACTCTATTGTGTTGCGGTGCTTCTTGAAATCGTCAACACTCGCATAAATACCTCTGATTACGTCGCTGTCCGGGTTATATTTGCAGACAGGGAAGTTCTCCTTGTCCTCAACCGATAATGCAGCAAGCTGCTTCTCGAATACCTGACAGGCAATGCGGGGCAAGGTTTGATTGGAATTTCTTCTTTCGCCTTTGCTGTAGGCTCGCTTGATTACGTCTCCATTTGCCCTCTTGAAACAGGCATCCAGCGGCTTATAGTTATCACCGAGGCTCAGATTATTCATTGTAAAGCGTTCATCTGTTGACTCGACGCTTTCGGCAGTAATAGATAACTCAAATTTTTCTTGCTGCTTAGTCTCGATGGAGAAGCCCAGACTTTCCAGATAGTTCTTTGCGTCAACGCTGTTAAAGGATTCTGTCGAAATATCCGTGCTGTTTGCCAAATGGTCAGCAACGGCTACCACATACTTCGGCGGATATTTTTTCCCATCCTCAGACACAAGTACATATTTTACGCTTGTATTATGTTCGGGAACTCCGTTCTCGTCGATAAATTTCAGGGCATCAATAACATCCTGCTTTTTCAGCTTTGGTATAGCCATGCTGCACCTCCTCGAAAGTGTGTACACACACTATATCACAAGGATAGCTCTGTTTTCAATACAATACCCAGAATTTATCGCCCTAAAATGTAACTTTTCTACGAATATAAGCTGATTTTCAGTTTCCCCAGTGTCGAACATACTCTGCATCGAAATACCCCTCTATCGACTTTACGGTTTTGTGGGGTATTTTGCACGACCGCAAATATGCGCACTTCCCAGCGAATCGTATACCTTATACAGCGATTCGCTGTTTCACAAAGGAACTGCATGAGAGCGATAACTATTTCACCCTTTTTACTATCCTTGCTTTACAGAGCAGAAAGTCGGTGATTTTCAACCCTTAGATGTACAAAAACAGGCAGCACCCAACCGAAGCTGAGTGCCGCCTGTTTTGTTGTCCAATCCTGCTTAGCAGATGCCGATTTTGTAGTTTTCTCAAATTACTGTCTTATCGGCACACGGCAAAGCCCGCGTTTTTGCTGTATCCGGTTGTCGCTTTACGCCTTCACGCTTTCGGCCAGCTGCATGGCCATGCGCTCCAGGTCCTCCTGCTGCCCCTGGCGCAGGGCGGAGCGGAGGGTCACGGTGTCCGCCGCCGTCTCCCAGTTCAGGGGCTCCAGCAGCTTCTGCATCCCCCGGGCGCTGGTGGGGGCCCAGGAGCCGTTTTCGATATACGCCGCCCAGCGGCCCTTGAGGCCGTGGGCCGTCAGGTCGTGCAGCAGGTTCTCCATGGTGACGAACACGCCGCCGTTATAGGTGGGAGCCGCCAGCACCACATGGCTGAACCGGAAGGCCGCCGCCAGGATATAGGACGCCGGGGTGACGGAGGTGTCGAACATCTCCACCTGCACCCCCTGCTCCCGCAGGCGGCAGGCCAGGATGTTGGCGGCGTTCTCCGTGCCGCCGTAGACGGAGGCATAGGCGATGACCACGCCCCGCTGCTCCGGCTCGTACCGGCTCCACAGGTCGTATTTGCCCAGGATATACCCCATATCCTGCCGCCACACGAAGCCGTGGAGGGGCAGCAGCATCTGAATATCCAGCCCGGCGGCCTTTTTCAGCACCGCCTGGACCTGGGTCCCGTATTTGCCCACGATGTTGGTGTAATACCGCCGGGCCTCGTCCAGATAGTCCCGGTCGAAGTTCACCTCGTCGGCGAACAGCGCGCCGTTCAAAGCGCCAAAGGTGCCGAAGGCGTCCGCCGTCAGCAGGAGCTTGTCCGTCTCGTCATAGGTCATCAGCACCTCCGGCCAGTGGACCATAGGCGCGGCCACAAAGTGCAGGGTGTGCCGCCCGGTGCAGAGGGTGTCCCCCTCCTTCACCACGTTGACGCGGCCCTCGTATCCGGGGCCGAAGAACTGGGCCAGCATATTCCTGGCGGCGGCGGAGCACACCACGGTGGTCTCCGGGTGCCGGGTCAGCAGGTCCCGGATGTCGGCGGCGTGGTCCGGCTCCATATGCTGCACCACCAGATAGTCCAAAGCCCGGCCTCCCAGCCCGTGGGCCACGTTTTCCAGAAAGCTGCGGCACACGGAGGCGTCGGCGGTGTCGAACAGCACCGTTTTCCCGTCCATCAGCAGATAGCTGTTGAAGGAGATGCCCCGGGGCACGTCATAGACGCCCTCGAACATAGCCAGGCGGCGGCCGTCGGCCCCCACCCAGGTGTAATCGTCATTGACCTTTCTTGTGCAGAACATCAGAAAACCCCTCTTTCCCTATTTTATCTATTCTATCAGCCATGAGCAAAACTCCAAAAGAGTAGTAATTGCAATGGCTCTCGGCCATGGC
>ENA-UAPA01000402-UAPA01000402.1-human-gut-metagenome-genome-assembly--contig:-NODE-402-length-21634-cov-6.146578_pt1 | contig 21634 bp, 16 predicted proteins | sample MGYA00243476_ERZ654569 | MGnify/ENA primary metagenome ERZ654569 (study PRJEB26926, sample SAMN06164726) | human gut metagenome | biome: ENVO:00009003; feature: ENVO:2100002; material: ENVO:00002003... | reverse complement strand
TACGAGATGCAGCGTAGTCTCGTGGGCTCGGAGATGTGTATAAGAGACAGAGGTGTGCCAGTCCAGGATTAACCGTGGGTAATTATTTATCCAGTCTTGGACCCGGCGCACCTCTTTTTGTGTCACCTTGCGGAAGTCCGTGCCCTTGGGGAAAAACCACCGGATAAGCTGGTTCTGCTTCTCGTTGCTGCCGCGCTCTCCGGGGGACCTTGGGTGGCAGTAGTAGACGTGGGTGCGCTTCTCTCCGGGCAGCAGACAGGAGCGCTCCATGCCCTTGCAATCTGCAAATTCGCTCCCGTTGTCCACGGTGATGCTCTTGAATACCTGGCGGAACATAGCGGTCCCCATGCGCCGCTCCAGCCGGTCCAGAACGCCCACGACGCTGGCGGCGGTGTCGTCATGCATCTTGCGGATGATCTCGTCCCGCGTCACGCGTCCGGTGAGGACGCACAGGGCGGCCTTGGTGCCCTTCTTACCCACTACGCTGTCCATCTCCCAGTGGCCCGGCTCCTCCCGGTTGTTGATGTGCTCCGGGCGATGCTCGATGCTGTCCCCTCTGGGGGCTTTCGCTGCTTTCACGCGGTTGTAGGTCCGCTTCTGGTCACTCTTGTAGCGCAGCTCCTTGTTGGTCAGGGGCCACAAGTCCCCGTTCTCGATGTACTTATACACAGTCTGACGGCATAATGTGCAGGAGAAGGTAGTCTCCGGCGTTTTGCCCAGCCTGGAGCAGGCAGCAGACGGGGAATACCCCTCGGAGATGGTTTTGACCAGCCACCGGGCCAGCCGGTGGTCTTTGCCTATTTTCAGAGGCTTTTCCATGTTCTTCTTGCGGTCCAGGTGGTAGTCCTTGGCGACATCGGCGGAGTAGGAGATATAGGTGGTCAGGTCGCTGCGTTTCAGCTCCACCGCGCCCCTCCGGCACTCGTCGTAGACCGTGCTGTGATGCACGCCCAGATAGCGGGCGATCTGCGGCTTGCTGTACCCCTCGCGGAGCATTTTTTCAATGGTCAATCTGTCGTTCCAGGTCAAGTGTGCGCCCTTATATCTCGGCATAGGAAAACCTCCATTTGCAATACTTTTGCATAGCATTTGTATATCTTTAGCACACTTTTTTCGGCCATGTCAATAGCCCCGGAAGATGCAAAAATCCCCCTACTATCCGTAGGGGGATTTCAAAATTTTTTATTCTTTTCCGGTCAGCCAGTCCATCGTCACGCCAAGGACCTCGGCAAAGATCATCAGCTCGTAGTCCGTCACGAAGCGGTCCCCGGTCTCTATCTTGCTGATGGCCTCCCGCTCAATGAACACACCTTTGACCTGCATCCTTGCAGCGAGGTCCGCCTGGGAGATGCGTTTGGTCGCCCGCACCTGGTGGATGCGGTCCCCGGAGATATTCTTTTGTCCCTCAAAATCGTAAATCTTCACACGCAGCCCCTCCTTGGCACCTTGACAGTACCACGGAAAAGGACTATCTTTGTAATAAAGATTTACAACCTTTATCGTTTTGGTACAAAAAGTGGGAATATCTCACTTCACGTCCGGCAGCTTCTCCAGCATACCGGCGGCCTCCAGCAGATTGTAAATGATCTGGGCCGTGGCCTCGCGGGTGATGGGCTTCTGCCATCCATAGTTGCCCGCGCCGTCTCCGGCGAAGATGCCCTTGCGCTTGCAGTAGTCGGTAGCCTCCTTGGCCCAGGCGGAGGGGTTGTCCCCGGTGTCGGCGCAGCTCGTGAGCTGTTTGGTGTCCATAGTTTCTTCATCCTTTCCGGCCTTTGCGGCCTCCAGTCTTTTGTTGACTTCTGCGGCGATCTGGCCGTGGCGGCTGTAAAGCCAGTCACCAGGGCAGGCTTTCGCCGCAAACCAGCGGTGGACGGTCATGTTCTGCCGGTCTACCTGACCTACGAGGTTTTTATCTCCCTTCCAAAGCAGCCTGGGGATGCCGTTGCGTTGGCAGATGTCCACCAGCAGGTCAATGAGGGACTTGTAGGCCGCGTCGGAGACCGGCCACGGGTCCTTGGCAACGGTGTTCGCCACCTCGATGGTGACGGCCCGGTTGTCGTTGCTGGCGGAGGAGGTACACCACGAACGGTTGGCCTCGTCCACATACAGGCCGATGCGCCCGTCGCTGCCGATGCCGTAGTTGCTGCTGGCCTGGCGTTCCTTGTTCTGGAACAGTTCGCCGCAGCGCTCCACGGACAGGTTCCCGGCCATACAGTGGATGGAGATGGTGTCGATGGTGTGCTTGCGCTTGCCGGAATGGTTGGGGGACAGCTTGGTGTAGCTGACCAGCGGGCTGTTACTCATTGCCCGCACCTTCTTTCAGAACGCCGTGGTTGAGTTCGTAGACGGCGGCCTCAATGAGCGCGTCGATGCGGTCCTCGTCCAGGGTGATGCCGTGCTCCGCCAGCCAGTTGAGGACATAGGCTTTCTTCTCCTCGCCGCGCCCGCTGCCACGGTAGATTTGCTCCGCAGCCGTCACGGCGATTTTCACCCAGGCATTGATCTCCGCCTGCTGCTGGGCCGTGGTCCGGCTCTTGATATAGGGAATGACCACGGCGGTGATGACGGCAGCCACAAGGGCAGCCGCCGCTTCAATGATGGTCGTAATATCCATGATGTGCTCCTTCCTTTACTCCACGATTTCCCAGTCGTCGGCCAGCATATCCGCCTGGCTTGCAAGCCATCCCATTTGCACGCCGGAAGTGCCGCAGAATGCGATAGCCTTGTTCCCAATGGCCGCGTGCTCGGCATTGACGATTGTGCCAGCCGGGGACGTGTAACTGATGGCAGAGGCCAGCTCAATGTGCTGGTTCTTTCCGTTCCAGCCCGCCCGTCTGCACTTCTTCCCCTTCTTCATGGCCTCGATAGCCAGCCCGAAGTTCATACTGTCGATGGGGCAGTACGCTTCCTCAAACACGGCCTTGGGGCTAAAGCTCTCGTAGCCGTCCGGGTAGCAGACCTTATAGCCCTCCTCATCGGGGACCATGCCCATGGCGATGGGCTGGTCCTTCTCATAGACTTTGCAGCCCTTGCGAATAGCGGGGACCGCCTCAATGATTTTCGTGCCGATATAGGTTTTCATTTCGATTTCCTCCTTTAGCAATCTCGTTTGATTTTCTTCTCCGGTGCGTTGCTCTTGCCGAACACCACCCCGTCGTTGTGCTCGAAGATGTTCTCCACCACCTTGAGGACGTTCACGCCCAGGATGGTCTCGATAGCCTGCTCGGACAGGTCCACCACCGGGAACACTTGGCCCAGGCGCACCGTGGCGTACAGGGCGATGAGGTAGGACATCGTGACCCACCCCAGCGCGGCGATATTCGTTGTCACGAACAGCCGCCGCGTGGTCGTCTTAATGTTCTTCATCTCGTACCGCCTCCAGATGGTCAATGCGGTGGTGTGCGGACTTGGCGCTGGCCTCCACGGCAGCCAGACGGCCCTCCACCTCTGTGTTGGTCTTGCGCTGCTCTCGCTGTTCCGTCTTGATCTCGTCCGTGTTGGACTTGATGTACCCCAGCTCTGTCAAAACGGTGCCGAGCTGTTGGCCGTTGCTCCTGTCGTCTTTCCCCTTGTTGCGGGAGAAGGTGGCATAACTGATGACAGCGCCCAGCACCGTGCATACCAGTCCCACAATGATGTTCCACTCCATTGGTATCACCTGCCTTTCCCATTGAGCATATCAAAGCCCCGCATCCTTTTCGCCCCGAAGCAGATAAAAATTTGAAAGAGAGGGTCCACCTATGAAAGCCTTGGTCTATATCGTGTGCGTCGCCGTAGCAGCGATGGTGCAAACCGCCATAAGCATGAGCGGTGTGCAACTCGGCGGTCTCCCTGTGGTCCTGCTGTATGGCACGGCCTTGGCTGTCGCTACCGCCGCTTGCAAGGCCATCCAGCGCAGGAGAATGCGTCCGGCCATACCGAAGGAACGATGGTACACCTGCCCGAAGTGTGGGCAGCTCGTCCCGGAGGGAAAGCCGTATGACTGCGAAAGCCTTTCTCCCAAGCCGGGGGAGAAGTTGTGCGGCACACCGTTCATCCAGGCGGGCCAGACCCCGCCCGGAGTTGAAACCGAACAGCCGAAGCCGGGAAAGTGGTCTCCGGTGGTCCCGCTTTGCATAGCCGCTGCTTTGCTGGTGGTATGCACCTGCATCCTTGGCTACCGTGTCTCCGTGCTCACGGCAGCGCGGGATGACCTGGCAGCGGAGAGTGCGGAATTGCGCTCCAGGGTTTCCGCGCTATCCACCGAAAAGGCGCAACTGCAAGAAAAAGTGAACGACCTGGAGGCTCGGAACGAGGATTTGTCCGGCTATCTTCACGACGCCACTTTTCTTTACAACAACATTGGGTTCATCGTCGAAGGGTCAAACCGTTATCACAATTACGATTGCCCTGTGTTCCAGGGTGCTGACGAATACTGGGCGCATAATATAGAATACTGCGAGTATCTGGGGTACTCGAAGTGCGGAAATTGTTGGTGACGACATGAAAAAACGGGAGCAGGGACGACCTGCTCCCATTTCTTTACCATTCGCTGGTGTAGACGGTCCCCCAGAGGAAAGCCCGCTGCTCGTCGGTCAGGCCGGAGAAGTCCTCCAGCCATTCCCGCACATGGTCGCTCTTGGCCTCGCCCTTCACGGTCTTGCCGTCTGCGTCCTTGGTTCCTTCCATCTCGTTGTAGGCGGTGTGGAACAGGACGTACTCCCAGGGTTCGATGCCCTGGGCCTCTGCGTCATCGGCCTGGGCCATCCACTTGGTGCTGACCTCGTACTGTCCGTCGGAATGGTCCGCCAGGGCGCTCTTGTCGGCCAGATCATAGGCCGCCTTGAGCACCTTGTCGCGGGTCTCGTCGTCCATTCCCAGGAAAATAGGGCTGCTCGTCAGGTCGTTTGCCATGCTGCGGTAGTCGTTGGCCCGCTGGTCGGAGTACGCCCGGTAGGCGCTGCTGCCCAGGTCGTCCGCGCCGAAGGTTTCCTCCTTCTCCTTGACCGGGGCGTATTTGTCCCTGCTGCCGATAAGGTCCCGTGCCCTCTGGGGCAGGGTGTAGTCCGGGTCCTTCTCAACGGCCTTGTTGTAGCGGCTCCGCATGGCGCTGTCGATGCTTGCGCCGTCCACGCCCATGCTGTTCATCAGGTCGTCCCTGATGTGCTGGTAGGTGTCCATGTCGCCCTGCTCCAGCGCCCGGTACAGAATGGCGTAATAGCGGTTCTTGTTGCCGGTGTTGGAGATGTTGTAGATAGCCTTTTCCATCTCATACTGGAGTGGGATGTTGCCGGTCTCCACCGCCGCCGTCCGTACTGCCGCCCAGGTGTCCCGCATCAAATTTGATGCGGGGACGCCGAACAGTTTTGCCACGGATGCAGCCAGGCTCTTAATGGCATAGACCGTCGTTTTCTTTCCGCCGTTTGCGCTGCTGATGAACAGCTTGGAGGCGTCAACGATGTCCGAAATAACCTCCATGTCCGTGCGGGCCACACTGTACCCCTGTGCCAGGGACACCACATCCTTGACAAAGGGGATTTGCCCCAATGGATTGTTGTTGCTGCCCACATTGCCGCTCAACAGGATGTTGGTCAAATAGTCCCGGAAGGTCTCCTCGTCTCCGGTCACCCCGGTAAACGCCGTCCGGAAGCGCTCCCAGTATTTCTTGTCCTCGTCATCGTCGCGCATGGCGTCGATAAGGCTCTGGGCCAGAGCGTTGACCACGTTCGTCACCACCAGGGCCGTGGCTGCCCGGCCCATCGTCTTGATGGCCTTGCCGCGCTTCTGGCTGTTCTGCTCGTAGCGCACCTGGTCATAGGCCCGCATCAGCAGGTTGAGGCTCATGATAGGCTCGCCCATGAAACTGGTCGCCTGCTTCACCACCGCGTTGCTGGAGCGCATGATGTTGGACCGCTGGAGCACGCCGTCTACCACCTGGGTCTGGTCGATGACCTCCGCGAACAGCTTTGCCGTCTGCCGGTAGAACGCCTCGCTGCCCTTGGTGAGGCCCTGGTGTTCCCGCGCCGTGGCCCACTCGCAGGCGTTCCACAGCTTACCCCAGGTCACAGCGTCCGCCGCGCCCGCAGGGGCGGAAAGGGCGTCGTTCAGCTTCCGCACGTTCGTCCGGTTGTCGAACAGCGTCTCGGTCATCTTGTAGGGGCTGGAGATGTCGAAGCCGCCCGCATCCTTCCGCATGGCGATGGGGGAGTATTGCAGGGCTTTCTTCCATCCGCTGCCCCGCGTAACGCCTCTTGCAAGGCCCCGCGCCATGTCCTGGGGGTCCAGTACCGCCGCCGCCCGGAAGAACGCCGTGGGCTGCTGGATGACCACGCGGATGTTCGCGCCCACGGCTGCGCCCTTGAAGCCGCCGATGGTCTTTCCAGCGATGTCCCACATGGGGCTGTCGCCGGGGGCGTTGATGCCGTTCTGGATGTCCTCCATCAGGTTGTGCCAGTATTTTTGACTGCCGGGGCCGCCCACGCGGTCCAGCAGGCCCTTGATGGTCTTGCCGGTTGGGTTGCCCTCCTCGTCCCGGAACTGGTAGTTGAACAGGCGGTTGATGTCCTCCATCGTGCAGAGCCAGGAGGCATAGTCCGTCATGTCGGAGGCGTGGTTGGCAAAGGTTGTGAAGATACCCGACAGGTCCAGGGCGTTGCTCGCGTGGGGCATCGTGGTCTTTGCCATGCCGATGTTCTTAATGGAGCGGGTGTTGTTTCCGCCCTTTTCGATGTTGCTGTGCAGGCCCTCCTTGGCCGATTTGATGGGCCAGTAGTCGCTCTCGGTGAACTTCTTATAACCATAGGCTTCCATGCTGGCCTTGTTGCCGTAGTCGGCCAGCACGCCACGGGTCAGTCCTTGCAGGCCGTCCGCAATCTTCACCTGCTCCGGTGTCAGCGTCCCGGTGATGTTCACCAGGTCGCCCTCCGTCAGGCGGATGCTGTCCGTGCCGCGCCGGATTTGCGAGGTTTTGATCTCTGGCTGGACCACGCCGCCTTTGAGTAGGTGGTCGTGGGCCTGCTTGCGCTTCACCAGCTCGTACAGCTCCATCACCTGGGCCGTGGAAAGGGTCAGCTTCTCGCCTCGCTCCGTGGTGAAGGTATGCGTGGTCGCCTCCAGCTTCTTCACAGTCTTGGGGTCCACGATCTTGCGGACCTCCTCGGCCACATGGTCCACCATGAGCTGCTGCTGGTCCTGCGCGTCCCGCAGCATCCGGTAGACCGCCTTGCCCGCCTCTCCGTAATGGGAGAAGAAGGTGTACGGGGTCTCCAGGTCAATGAGGGCGTGGTTGCGGGTCAGGCTGTTCTTGGCCCGGCGGCTGCTGGTCCCGATGGAGAGAGCCTGCGCCCAGTCCGCCGTCCTGGCGTACTTGGCCTTGGACAGGACTTTCCCCGCCGTGTTCACGCTGTGCTCCACGGCCTTGACCACCTGCCACACGGTTTGAAGCTGCGCCACGCTCATGTCGGCCAGCTTGGTGTCCTTCATGGCGATGACCGCATCAAAGCCGCCCTTGATGCCGTCGGCGTCGCTGCCCAGCAGGGAGGGGTCAATGACCATATCCCCGCCCTCGGCCACGATTTTGGCGTACTGCTCCTTGAGGGCGCGGAACGCCTCGGTTCGCTTGGTGGGGGTGCCGCTGCCATCCTTCACCCGCTTGCCGTTCTCGTCGAGGGTGTACTGGCTCTCCTGGTTGATGCTCTCCAGCATAGCGGCCACGCTTCCGCGCATGGCCTCCGGGATGTGGTGCTGGTCGCTGGGGCGGAGGAGCTTCTGGGACAGAGCGCTGGCGTGGCGGGTGATTTTGGCCCGCAGCTCACGGGCCGCCCGGCGTTCCCGGCCCGCTGCGTCCTTGGCCGCATAGCGGTCTTTTAGAGCACCCATCTGCCGCTCGCGGGCCTCCCGCTCCTTGGCGATGGCGTTCTGTACCCGCTGCCGGTTTTGCTCCCGCAGTTCCGCCAGGCGGGTGGTGTACTGCTCCCGCACCTTCTGGACCTGCTCCCGGCCCTTGACCTTGGCGTTCTCCAGCTTCAATGCCTGCCGGTCCGCAAAGGTCTTTCGCGCCTGGGGCAGGTCGAAGAAGGTCTCCATGATCTCGTTCGCCGCGCCGGTCACGGCCTGGTCCATGTAGCGGGAGAAGGGGTTGTACTCGTTGATCTCGCTGATGCCGTCCAGCACTTCCACGATATGGAGGAGTTGGTCCGTCGGATGGGTCTGTTCCTGCTCGCTGAAAAACTCCGGCCAGCGGGAGGAAAGCTCCTGGTACACCTGGTCGATGTTGGTGTGGCCCTCGCTGCCCAGGTTCAGCCGTCCGAACTGCCGCTTGCGGAAATCGCCATAGTCCGCGATGTCCCCGTGGTATTCCTTGCCGTAGATGATCTTGGTCGTCCGCAGGTAGTCCCGCAGGTCGCTGTACGCATCGTACATATCGCTGTCCACGGCCACCGCGTTGCTCACCAGGGTTTCCGCGATGTCCTCCGCCCGGCGGCGGGCCTCGGTGTAGGTCAGCTCATCCTTGCCGTCGTAGCCGCTGGCGATGTAGTCATAGAGGCTCTGGAGGTCTCCCTGGATGTCCTTCACCGCGATGTCGGCCCCGTAGTTCTGGATAAGCTGTTTCGCGGCGGCGGTCACGGCCTTTTTGTCCGTGGTCACGCGCTGGGTTCTCCGGGTCTGGCCTCGCCAGTAGTCCCGGCTCTCCTGGAGCGTCCCGTTTCGGCGCTGGAGGGCGATGTAGTCCTTCATCCGCTCCCGCAGCAGCCGGTTTTCCTCCTGCAAGGCCGCGTTCTCCTGGAGAATGTCCCGCCCCTTGAGGGAGAAGCGCGCACCCTCCACGCTGTTGATCTTGGCAAGGCGGTCCGCGTCGTCTCCGGTCTTGTATTCCAGCATCCGCACACCGGCCTGCTCCAGACCGTCCCGCAGTTTTTTGCTGCTGTCATCAGGGATGACGGCGGCCAGCACTTCGTCGAAGCCGACGGCCCGCTGGGGCTTGGCCTCAAAGTAGCCGGTGGGCATTTCCGCCGCCGCCTGGTAGACGGCCTGGATGTCCTGGGCCGTCTGGCTGCTGATTTTGTACCCCTCCTTGGAGAAGGTCCGCATGATAGCGTCCACCGTCCTCTTGCCCTTGGACGTTTCCATCAGGATGCTGCCGATGATGTCGCTCTCGACGAAGGAATTGTCGGAATGAGCCTTGTTTCCCTGCTTGATCTTCGTGATGATGCTGCCGATCTGGTCATCAATGGCCTGGAGCTTTGCTTCATACTCGGCCCCCTCGTCCATGCCCAGCCGCCCGCTGTCCGCCTTGATCTCCTGGATGCTGCGGTATTCCGGCGTCGCCACGGATTGCAGGGTCTTGGCGCTTGCGCCCCAGGTGTTGCCGCCGCGCTCCTCCTGGCCCTCCTTCATCGCCTTGACGATGTTCTCCAGGGTGTAGGCATAGTGGAGCTGTGAGAAGCTGCGGAGATTGCCGGAGGGGGTGTAGGGGTCCTTGCCATTGTAGATGCCTGCCTCGCCCAGCAGGCCGTCCAGCTTCCCGGCAATCCACTCCTCAACGGCGTGGTCATCCACGGCGCTGCGCAGCGCGTCAGAGGTAGCCATCCGGTCAATTTCGCCCTTGGTCGCGCCGCCGTCCTGGTACATATCCCATGCGTGGTGAACGATGTCCTCCAGGGTGAAGATGGAAACGCCATCCATGGAATTGTCGATGCGGGTCTGCCGTCTTTCGTTGATCTCCGCGTCGGTCCAATGCCTCTTGACGGCCATTCTGCGGAGCATGGGTTCGCCCTGTTCCCGGTAGTAGTCCCGGAGAATGTCGCGGATGACCTCGGCATTCTCGCCCAGGGCGTCCTTCACGCTCTCGCCGGTCTCCAGGTTGGCCTCGATTTCAGCCAGCGTGTTCACGCCCAGGCGGTCAACCACCTTTTGCAGGGTGTCGTTGCCGAACTTGTCCCACACCTTGTCCATCTTCACCGGCTCCAGGCTCTTGCCCTGGTCTGCCAGATAGGCCGCCCGCACCGTGTCCGTGGAGGCCAGCTTCTCCGCCAGCTCTGCCGTGCTCCTGGTGCTGGTGTCGTCGATGCCCATAGAGCGCAGGGCGGCGCTGTTCCCGAAGATGCCCCCGGCCACGGAGACATCCCCGGCCAGCCGGTGCAGCTCGTGCTCCACCTGGGATGCCTTTTTGCTGTTCACGGGGTAATCTACTCGCGGAGCTGTCGGCGTCCAGGCATCGCCACCGTACACCTTGTTGGCGCGGAATAGCTGCGGGTCGATGGTGTCCTTGCTGAACACAAGGGAGATGGGGCCGTACTTGGTGTGCCCGTCCCTGGCTTTTACAATGGCGATGGAGGGCATGGGCAGGCCGCCCAGCTTGATGGCAGCCAGGATGCTGTTCTCGTCCTTGTTGTGCAGGGCCAGCAGCTTGTCCGTCTCCTCCACCGGGGTCTTGAGAGAAAATTTGGTCTTGACTTCCGCCCCGTTCTGGGTTACACTCTCACCCGTAGAGCGAATGCCATCTCCCACCGAGGCCATGTAGCCGTAGGTCTGGAGAAACGCATTTGCTCTTTTTTCATCGTACAGGACAAACTCGTTCCCGCTGTCGATCTGGTTCTTAATCCATTCCGCCGGGTGCTCCAGGCCGTACAGGCTGTTGATGACATTGACAGGCTTGCGGTCCATATCGGTCCCGCGCTCCAGCGCTGCCAGCAGCGTGTAGCCGTCGCCGTCGATGTCGTTCAGAACGATACCGGCCCGGTCTCCACTCCCAAAGGAGAACAGAGGGGAAGCCAGGTTGCCCATAAGGTTTTTCAGAACGCGGCGGGGGATGTTGTGCTTCTTCTGGGTGGATTTGCGGAAGTCTCCGATGGTCATAGCCAGGGGCAGCGCATCAAAGCCGGACTTCTCCAGCACCGCAGGGGTCACTCCGAAGTAGAACGCATCGCTGGAGGCCATCTTCCCGTCGTAAAACATCTTGAGCTGCTGGGCCAGCGTCATTTGAGAGGTCCGTTTGATAGAGAATTTTGTGCCGCCGTCCGTCTGGGCGGCGTTTTTGTTTGCCGTCTGCTCGCTGGTCGCTTTCAGCGCCTCCTCCCAGAGGCGGGCCGCTTCCTCCAGGGTGTCGATGCTCACGCCGTAGGCGTTGGCAGCAGCCTGGTTCTGCGCGGTCTTATTGCCCCTGAACAGAGACTTGACCTTGCGGATGAAGTCCCGCACGGCGTCCAGCAGCTTCCGGGCCACGCTGCGGTTTTCCTTTGCCAGGGTCTCAAACCTGGCCGGGTCAACCGTCAGCGCCTCGGTGAAGTCGGCGGCGATCTCGTCCATGGCCTGCTCCGTGGAGAGGTTCACGCCTGCCTCGGCGTAGCGGCTCTTGTACTGCTCCACGATGGAGGCGGTAGAGCCGTCCCGCTCGGTCAGCGCGGACATGGCATAGTCGCGGTACTTCCGGTATGCCTCCGGGGCCATCTCCTGCATCCGGTGGGTGATCTCGTGCTTTGCCACCACGGTGCCGGGGTTCTCGGCGTCGTTGGCAATATGAATGATGCCGTTGCTGTACCATCCATTTGCGCCGCCCTTGCCGGTGGCCTCTGCCATCTGGATTTTCACCCCGGCGGCACGGGCCAGGCTGTCGTAGAAGCGCACGGTCTCCTTGGGCAGGCTGGCGGAATGTTCGGACTGCACGAAGCCCGCCTCGTCGCCGTACACCGTGGCGCTCTTGACGCCCTCCCGCTCCAGGGCCAGGGAGGCCGCCGCGTCGTTCTGACCGGCGGAGTAGGCCGCGAAGCGCTGCGCCTGGTTGAGCTGCGCGGCATAGCGGCTCTGCACCTTGTCCATGTCGATGCCGGAGATGCCCGCCTCGTAGTAGGAGGCGAAGCCTGCGTAGTAGTCGTCGGCCCGCACGCTGCCGTCATAGCTGGCGGAGAGGGCCTTGGCCCCGTTCTCGCCCAGGCTGGCCGCAGCGTCCCGCACGCGGCGGATGTCATACGCCTGCTGCGCCGCAGGGCGCTGCTGCTCCACCTGCATGGCGGGGCGCACGGTCTCCTGCGTGGCCGTCTGCCGGGCTTCCGTTGCGGCGGGGGCAGTTTCACTCGCGTTCGTAGAAACGTCGCTCTGCGTCCTTGCAAGGGTCGCCACGGCGTTCTTGACGGCCTTGCGCTGCTGGGACTTGCTCATGTCCTCGCTGATGTTCAGCCCCGCCTCCTGCGTCAGCGTGTTGATGGCGGTGGGGTTGCTCAAAATGTCGATGGCGGTGTTGTTGGTCACGCGGCCCTTCTGGGTCACTTCCTCGGCGGCCCGCAGCAGCAGGTCGCCGCTGCCGTCCTCCGCGTCGATGGCCTGCACGTTGGCCTGGTACAGCCGCCCGATTTCTGCGTTGGTGAGGGTCTGCCCGGCGTCGAGCTTCTGCTGGAGCTGCACGGCCAGCTTGTAGCTCTGGGTGCTGGGGTCGCTTGCAAGCCCTTCCTGGATGGTTGCCTGCACCACGTCGTCGCCCATCGCCTGGAACTCCGCGCCGGTGCGCCGTGCGCCGTATTCATTCAGCCCCGCGTTGATAGCGATGCCCGCGCCGGACATCACGCCGCCGGAGACAGCGCCGCCCAGGAAGTCCAGGCCCATGTTCTCCGCCTGGTCCCGGACGGCCCGCCAGAACGCCTCCTTCTCGGTCATGCCCTCGGCCTCGTAGGCGTCGATGGAGGTCTGCCACTCGCTCTTGTCCTTGGAAATGAGCACGTCGGCCACCAGGTTGATGATGTCGCTGCCCACTTCCTCGCTGCCCTCGGCCAGAGTGTTTTTGAGGAAGTAGCCCATGGCGCTCTTGGTGAGCGCGGTTTTGTCCAGCAGGGCATCCAGGCTGACCTTCTCGGTGACGATCTCCGCCGCGCCTGCGATGGTGCCCAGGGCGAACGCCTGGTTATCGGACAGGCCCCGGTCCTTTGCGGAGATGGTGGCATCCGCCGCCGCGCCGGTGCCCATGATGGCAAGGGAGAGCGCCTGGTTGCCGCCGGTGATGGCAGTATTCAGCAGGAAATCGCCCATGCTCATGCCGGTCTGGTAGGCGAAGCTGCCCACACCGCCCCAGTTGTCCTCCACGATGGTGTTCACCTCGTTGCGGATGGCGCTGTTGATGTAGCTGAACTTGTTGTAGCCTGCGTTCTGGTCGATTTCCCCGTCGGAGAGGTAATCCGCCGCCTGGCCCAGGTAGGAAAGCCCCTTGAGGGGGCTTTCCAGCACGCTGAACGCAGAGGACCCCACCGGGTGCTCCTTGGCGTAGGCGGCCCATTCCTCCTCTGCCTTGGCCCGCTGGCGGTAGTTGAGGTCGCTGGTCAGGTAGTCGATGTAGGCGTAGGCGTTCTTGTGCTCCGCGTCGCCGTTGGCGCTGTCCTGGGCGTACAGGTAGTTGAAGGTGGCGATCTCGTCATCTGTCATCTCCCGCCGCTCGCTGTTGTCCAGGCCCAGCAGGGACGCGTTGCTCTGGATGTCGGAGAGCATCTGGCGGCTGCGGGCCTCCTCGTTGCGGTTGATGTAGTCGTAGGCGATGTCGTCAAAGCCGCTGTTGGAGTAGGTCCCGCTCCATGCGTTGAATTTCTCCTGGCCGTTGGCCGTGCTCTTGTACTGGCTTTTCTCTGCAAAATCGGGTTTCTCCGCCAGCGCGGCATATTCCTTGCCCCGCTGGTAGGTGTTGTAGTCGTTCTCGTCCTTGAACTGGGACCAGAAGTCATACTCGCTGTTCAGCCCGCCCCGCAGCTCCTCCAGGTACTTGCTGCCCTGGTCCAGGGTGGAGAGGACGCCGTTCACGGCATCCTCTCCGTATATCTCCCGGTTGTCCTGGAAGTAGGTGCGGTAGGCGTTGGCCCTGTTCTGCATCACGCTGATGCGGGCGTCGTTGTCATCCCGGTACTTCCCAAAGTCTGCGGCACTCTGGAATTTGCCGTCCCGGCTCTGGTAGTCGCTGCCCAACTGGCTGGAGAGGCCGTTCACGCTCTCCAGCCAGGAATTGAAGCCCTGGGCCTTGTCCGCCTCGTATCTGCCGCTGCCGCCGTAGGCATCCTTGCCGTACTGCTGGTCGATGACGGCCCGGCGTTCTGCGGCTTTGTTCCGCAGAAAGTTGCTCGCCCGCGTTACGGTGCCGTCGTCATTCTTGCCCAGAGGGGTCTTGTCGCTGCTCTGGATGCTCTCGGCCTGCTGCCGCGCCGCCGTCCGCTTCTTCAAAAAATCGCTTGCGCTTGCCATAGGGCCGCCTCCTTACTTCTTATTGCCGTTCCACTTGTAGGTGTAGGTGTTGGTCGCGCTGTCGTAGGTCTCGATGACCTTTCCGCTGTTGACGTAGTTCTCCACCTCGTCGTAGGTGAAGCGGCCATGGCCTGGAATATAAATCCAGCTATCCCCGTGCCGGTTGCCGATCTGGGCGTCGCTGCCGCTGTCTCCGCTGCCGCCCTGGTTTTTCATCCAGTCGGCGTAATACCCGGCCAGCTTTCCGGCTTGGGTGGTATTGTACCCGGCGGACAGCAGCCAGGCGTATGCGTCACCCTCGCTGCGGATGCCCGCCTTGTACATTCCTGCGTACACGTCCTCGCTGGCGCTTGAGCCGCCTCTCTTGCTTCCGCCGGAGCGAACGGATGCCTGTGCCTTGTTGTATGCGCTCTTGAGGCCCGCGATTTCCTGGTCCGTGTACCCCAGGGCCTTGTAGCCGGAGAAGTCGCCGCCCGCCGCGAGGGTCTGGGCCTTTGCCAGCGCCCGGTTGTACTCCGTCTCGTCCTTGTAGGTCTCCCGGTTGTAGGCGGTCTCGTCCTCGTAGCGCTTGTCCGCGATCTGGTCCCGGCCCACGGAATAGTTCCACTCGTTGTTGTAGCGCTCGTCGCCGATATTGTCCCGATGCACGCCGTAGTCGAAGCTCCGGTCCGTGTTGTACTGGGCCAGGAGGTCGGCGTACTTTGCGTAGTCGCCCTGCTCCAGGGCCACCAGCATTTCCAGGTTTGCCCTCTGGGTGTTGCCCTCGTCCTGGTACATGGAGTAGGCAAGCTGTTTCAGCTCCGGGATTTTATCGGCCAGCGCCCCCATGTAGTTGTCATAGGTCTGCTGCGCTGCGCTGCCCGCATAGCTGCTTGCAAGGCCGCCTGTGCGGGCGCTGACCTGCCCCAGGGTGTCCTGCATCGCCCGCTCGCCGTTGCGCGTGTAGCTCTCCTTGTACTGCTGATAGGTGGGGTCCTTCTCCGGGTCGTAGCTGAACGCCTCCCGGTTAAGGATTTGGCGGGTTAGGTCGTCGATCTGGTTCTGGTAGCGGCTGGTGTAGGTGGGGGCCGCCTCGTAGGAGAAGCCGCCGCCTCCGTTTCCTCGTCCGCCGCCGCCCATCTCCAGGGGGATGTAGCGGCTGCCGTCGCTGTCGCCGGAATAGCCGTAGTTGCTGCGGATGCGCTCCACATAGTCGTGGGCGTCTGCCCAGGTCGTTTTGCCTGCCGCCGCTGCCGCCCGGACCTCCGCCGCGCTCCGCAACTCGTCATTAGAAAAATGCTCCTGGTCATATACGCTGCCGCCGTAGCTGCCCCGGTCGCTGCCGCCGCCGCCCACCGTGTCGGCGCTTGGTGCGGCGGCCTTGCCGGTCTTGCTCCCGGTCTTGATGGCGCTGGTGGCATAGCCGTTCTCGTTATAGCTGATGTTGTAGCCGCCCTTGGAGACGGTCTTGCCCGCCAGGTCTTTGTTCCTGGACATATCGGGTTTTGCCATGTCGGATTACCTCCTCTTTCAGTTGGTTTTCTGCTCCAGCGCCGTCACGCGGGCTGCCAGCTTGTTGTACTCGCTGCCCAGTGTGCTCACGCTCTGCTGCACCCCGGAGAGGGTGGTTTGCAGGCTGGAGACCTTGCTGTTCAGCCCCTCCACGCTGGCCTGTATGGCGGTCATGCTCTTTTGAAGCTGCCCCAGCATGAAGTCCAGATTTTCTTGCAGGTTTCTGGTGTAGTTGCACAGAGATTTTACGGTCCCGTTCACGTCGTTGCGGTCAAACGAAGGAGGGGAGCCGGGGAGGGTGGTTGCCATGACCTGTCACCCCCTTAATATTCGCTGCCCAGGGCGAACTCCCGGATGATGCTCTTGACCAGGCATCCGCCCTTGCCGGACAGCCGGATGCGGAAGTTGTCGCACCGCACCGGCAGGATGGGGACTTGCAGGGTCTTGGCCCGCTCGTTGTGGGTAGAGAACACCTGTCGGAAGGGCTTCCCGTCCGTGCTGATCTCCACCTTGAGCCAGGCCCCGGCATCCAGGTCCGCCCGCAAGTACAGCTTGGAATAGCACTTGCGCCCGTGGCTCGTCTCGTCCATCTGGCACAGCGTTGCGCTCCAGTTCACCAGGCCCTCCTCGGAGTAGTCCTGCCCGGTGGTCATCAGCTTGCCCGTGGCCCCGTCCAGGAAGTAGAGTGTCCCGTCCAGATAGGCCCAGTCCAGCGCGTGGGTCGCGTCCTCCCGCAGCCAGATGGCCCGCAGCGTATCAAAGACGTACAGCTCCCAGTCGCCCTTCTCCGTCCGCATGGAGATGTAGTAGCGCTCGCCGTCCGTGCCGCCCACCGCGTCGAAGAAGCGCCGGGTCCCGAAGTTCTCCGTCAGCAGCTCCGGGGTCCCGCCGGAGTAGGCGTACACGCCGTTGCGGCCCTTGTAGAACAGCGTCTCGTTGATGACGGCCAGGGACTTCTCGCTGCCCTTCTGGATGCCGGGCACCGTGTAGGTGTAGATTTCATACTGCGCCGGATAGCTGCCCAGGACCTTGTGCAGGCAATTCTCTTTCCAGAACAGCACCGTGCTGGAGTAGGCGATGCACCCGGTGAACTCGCCCTCTGTGCCCACGGCCACGGCGTAGCTGTCCGTGGACACCCCGTCGTAGACGTAGAAGTTGGTTGGGTCGCCCAGGGCGCTGGCGTAGATGGTCTTGCCCTCCGCGCCCCAGATGCGGTTATCGCACTCGCAGATGCACGTCAGTTCCGGCACCTTCCGCTCCAGCATCACCGTCCCGGCCTCCACGCCGGTCTTGGTGAAGATGTCCTTGGTGAAGGTCAGCTTCCGCGCCTCCAGGGAGCGGATGATGTGGCTGCCGTTGTTTGCGGCGCAGGTCGTACAGCCGGAGATTTCGATTGCGTCTCCGGCCTTGAAAAGCTCGTCGAAGCCTGGGTATTTGTGCAGCGCCGCCGTGTGCAGCAGATAGGTGATCTGGTAGGTCCCGTCGCTCTGCTTTGCGCTGCTCTGTACCACCATGTACTCCTTGGAGCTGTCGCAGTCGTATTGAATGTAATCGCCCGCCTTGAGCTTGTCTGGGGTCCCTGCGGTCCCGCCGCTCATAGTCAGCGCTCCCGTGGTCTTGTTCACGCTGGCCCCGGTGTAGGCGGTGATGGATGTGTCGGCGGCCACGCTGCCCTTGGTCTCTGCGTTTTCCGCCGCCTGGTCGATGTAGCTCTGCTCCGGCACGGTCAGGGTGTTGGCCGTGAAGGTCACGTCGCCGGGGAAGCCGGGGTATTCCGCCGCCAGCATCCCAAACTTCTCTGCCTCCGTGTCGTAGTAGACCTTATCGGGGAAAATGACGATTTTGGTGTTGATGGTGGCAAACTGCTTTTCGCCCGCAGTCACATGGCCCACCACCTTGCCGTCATAGAGAAAGTCGGTCCCGTCCACCACGCACAGCTTCCCCCGTGCGTACAGCCCCGTGGGGCTGGTGTAGGTCCCGGCGGTCTTGCGCCCATCCCGCTGACTGAGGCACGGGAAGCGGGCGGAGGAGAGGCCCCAGCTCTCTGCCAGCTCGCCGTCCCCGGCCCCCTGGCCGTAGTTCAGCCCGGCAAAGGCGATGATCTGCTTGCGGTTCTTGCCGGTCGCCGCCGTCATGTATGGCAGGTTCATCTCGCCCCTCCTCCTAAAATAGACCCGTCAGACCCCCGCCGCCGATGGGCAGGTGCCTGCGGTGATACTGTTTCCGCCATTCGTCCAGCGCCGCGTTGTACGCCAGGGCGGAGTTGTTGTAGTTGTCGGCCTCCCGGTTGTAGAAGTCCACCTTGCTCATAAGGTACAGGTCGTACAGCCCGTCGTAGGGGGCCTCCACCAGCAGGGGCTTGTCCCCGTCCTCCGGGAACGCCTTGGGAAAGTCCGGCAGGTCGGTCCAGCCGCACGCCGGACACAGGTTGCTGTCCATCACCCGGTCATAGGTGATCTCCGTCCCGCCGCAGGTGGGACAGACGGCGACGGGTCCCTTGGCCCCGCGCCCGCTCGTGAGCTGGTGCCGCAGGATGGTCTCCCGGTAGAGCTGTCCGTCCAGCTCCAGCAGCCACGCCGCCTTGGTCTCGTCGTCGATGGCGTCCGGCCTCGCCCGGTTCACCCGTTCGATAACTTCATTGATGCTCGGCATACCGCCGCCTCCTCTCATAGAATTTGCCGGGCAGCGGCACGCCGCCGCCCGGCTTTCTGGGTGCTTCTCTTACACCGCGCGGACCCACAGGCCGTTGTTCTTCACATACAGCCCACCGTCGTTGCCCGGCACGCTCTCAACCGTGTAGCATCCATCGCTGTCTGTGCTGTCAGATACAACGATAGAAGATTTAAGATTAAAAGCGGGACGCGGCGCGAAGTTGGCGTAGTACACGCGGTCGAGGCTCACGGTGCCGCCGGGGTCGATGTTGTACGCGCGGTAGTCATTCGAGTTCGGGGAGCGCAGGCCCCAGTTGACGGCGGTCGCCGTCTCGTCCAGATAGGCGATGCGCTTTGCGTTGTCGGAGAAATAGCTGAACGCCTTGCCCTCCGTCTGCCAGCCGCTCACGCCCGCCTCCGTGCAGGAGATGGCAAAGCCCTTGCGGTAGATCGTGTGCAGCGTCGCCACCTGGTTGCCTTCCGCCACCACAATGGGGACGGGGACCAGGCACTCCCTGATTTTCTCGTCCAGCTTCAGCGGCCAGATGCCGTCACAGAAGTTGTCCAGGGTGCAGCCGAAGTAACGGTTTTTGTAGCCGTTGCTGTCGGATGCGTTCCATGCGATCTCACTGAAAGCATCCTTGCGGATAAGGGTCACGCCCGTGCCGGTGCCGTAGTGGTCATTGTCCAGCTTGATGAACTTGGTGGGCTTGCTGTTTTCCGCCAGCTTCACCAGGCTGCCGTTTGCCAGATTGGAAAGTAGCTGTCCCATATCGTTTTGTTCTCCTTTCGTCAGGTCCGGGCCGGGCAGCGGGGATGCCCGCCGCCCGCCTGGCCTCGTCTGCGCGGTCCAGAGCCATCAACAACCTGGACCGCATTTCTCTGCGGAGCTGCTTTGTGTCGCCGTGCTTGGCGTGCGCCTCCCAGGCGGTAAAGCTCTCCATGATTTTCTCCCGCGACACCTCGCCCGCCGCGTACTGCTTCTCCCACAGCCGGATGCGTCGTTTCATCCGCTTGATGGAGGAGTAGCGCAGCTTGCTGACCACCTGGCCCGTCCGGGTCAGATAGGTGTGGAAGCCGCAGAAGTCGATGCCGTTTTGCAAGGGGAAGATGTTGGTCTTGTCGTTCAGCTCCAGGCCCAGCTTGGCAAATTCAAGCCTTGCAAGGCGCAGAGCCTCAACCGCTGTCGCCTTATCCGGGCAGATCACATACCAGTCGTCCATATACATCCCTGCCAGCGGCAGGTGCAGCTTCTCACCCACATAGTGCATGAAGGAGCTGACGTAGAACACCGCGTAGATGTGGCTCGTCTGGTGTCCTAGGGCCAGGCCCTCGTCCACGGCGTCGATGTATCGCCACATCAGCGCCCGGATGTCCGGGTCGGGAAACCGGGGTTCCAGCGCGGCCTTGAGCCGCCGGTGGTCGATGCTCTGGAAGAAGTGGCGGATGTCGCCCTTGATGACCCAGCCCTCGGCGTAGTCCCATTCCTCCATGGGCCGGTGGGGCAGACCGGCGGCCTTGCGTGCTGCCTCGTCCGCGCCCTTCCGCCGCAGGAAATAGGTCCTCATGTGCCGTTTCAGCATCTCCAGCCCGTAGTGGGTCCCCTTGCCGTACTGGGCCGCGTAGGTGTTCAGCGTGAAGCTCCGGGCCAGCTCGTCGTAGACGATGTAATCCGTGAGCGCGTGCTGCACCACCTTGTCCCGGAATGTCGGGGCCTGGATAAGCCGCTTCTTGGGTTCGTAGATATAGAACGCGTCCAGCGGGTCCGGCTGGTGCGTCCCTTGCAAAAGCGATTTTGAGAGTATCAGCAGCTCCTCGATTGCGCTGTATTCAAAGGGTGCCGTACTCTTTTTGCCCCTTTTGCACCGTCTGGCCCGGTGGTAGGCCGTCCATAGGGTGTCAAAGGAGCATAGTTCCTGATAGGTCATATCACACATCCTTGCTTGGTTTTCGGATGGTGGAGCGCAGGTCCGGCATCGCTGATAGCGGCCAGTATCTCCCTCCGCCGGAGGTGTCCGGGGCTTTCCCCGGTAGCGAGCCTGGCAGCGTCGGTGCCATGTGTTTATCCCCCGTGTTCATGCCCACGGACGACGGGATATAGCCTCCTTTGATGATGGGCCTCTGCTTTCGCCGCAAGGGCTACTTGTACACGGTAATTCCATCAGAGCGGGACGCGGCGCGAAGTTGGCGTTGTACACGTTGTTGTTGTTCACGGTGCCGTCGGTGTTGATGTTGTACGCGTTGTTGTCATTCGAGTTCGGGGAGCGCAGGCCCCAGTTGACGGCGCGAACAGGCTATACCCCAATGAAAGGCAGCTATCGCCGCCGAACATCCTCTCTCGCCTGGGCAGCGCGGCTCCGGTCTTTCTCGTACCAGGCGGCGCACATATAGCGCACCGTCATCACCGCCTTGCTCCAGGTCGCGGCCTTTTGGCCGCTCACGCCGGGGTATTGCTTGCTTTCTGCCATCCGCAGTATCTTCCGCTCCAGCTTCTTGCACGCGCAAAGGGCCTCACGCTGCATCGCCAGCCGCTCCGCCGGTCTCTCCCGCAGGTCAATGAGGTTCGCGCCCTCAATGCACGAGCAGATGGCCTCTGCACCGTTCATCAGGGCCGTTCCGGTGGTGTAGCGGTATTTCTTGGGGATGACCTTCTCATTGGCGCAGGCGTCTGCCGTGTAAAGCCACATATCAGCCGCCTTGTTGCCCAGCTTGAAGTCATCGGTCTGTCTGTCAGCCATCGGGGCACACTCGCTTTCGTGCTGCATCCAGCAGCTCGTCGCAGCCCTCTGCCTCCAGCACCAGGTCCGGTCCCAGCCGGATGGTCACGGTCTCGCCGGTTGGGGAGCGCCCTGTCAGCACCAGACTGTCCTCCCGGCATATCCGGCAGGGCTGCTCCAGCTCCGCCAGGAGGTTGGAGATCAGACAGGAAGCCTCCGCCCAGTCCTTACACGCTGCCCGCCGCATCCATGGCCTCCACGGGAACTTTGTCAACCACGGCCTTGTCCGCGCTGGGAACTTTGTCAACCGCGGCCTTGTCCGCGCTGTTGGCCTCCAGGGTCATCTTGAGGGTGGTAAGCTGTTCGTTGAGGCGTGCAAGGGCGCTCTGGGCGCTTTCCTTCTCGCTCTGCTCGTGGGACAGCTTGGCCTCCAGCTCCGCCACCTGGGCCGTCAGGGCGGCAACGTCGCTGTCCTCGCTGGTGCGGGTCAGTTTCAGCCCGTGGGAGACCACGCGGAAGGGGCCGGTGTAGGTCGCCGTGGTGCTGCCGTCCTCGGCCAGCACCTCAATGGGACCGGCACAGAAC
>ENA-UAPA01000392-UAPA01000392.1-human-gut-metagenome-genome-assembly--contig:-NODE-392-length-21791-cov-9.017252_pt1 | contig 21791 bp, 20 predicted proteins | sample MGYA00243476_ERZ654569 | MGnify/ENA primary metagenome ERZ654569 (study PRJEB26926, sample SAMN06164726) | human gut metagenome | biome: ENVO:00009003; feature: ENVO:2100002; material: ENVO:00002003... | reverse complement strand
GCAACTTGAACAATTCTTATTAAGATTATTTGTCTAACTTTTTGGGGTCACTTCACAATCCAATGACGAACTTTTAAAGCTATTTTTATCGGCTAAGCAAGTAGAAGGCTGCTCAGAAAGATCATTGAAATATTACAGAACTACTCTATGCTAAGATGATTGTAAAAATAGATAAATCTGTAAGACAAGTTGAAACTAATGATATCAGAGCGTACATTTCGGATTACGAAAATGAAAGTAATGCCGGAAGAGTGACACTTGATAATATCAGAAGAATCATTTCAAGCTTTTTTGCATGGCTTGAGTTGGTAAGGATGAGGTCGGCGGATGAAGCGGATACCGTTGCAAATTTTCCTCTGATTTGTTATACTAAAAACCGCTAAAAAGCCTGATACGAAAAGGAGCTGCGGGTTCATGGTCTATTCCGAACTTGTAAGGAGAGCGTGCAGCATCATGTATGATGCCCACAAGGACGATGTGGACAAGGGGGGATATCCGTATGTGTTCCATCCGTTTTACCTGGCCGCGCAGATGGAGGACGAGGAATCCGTCTGCACGGCCCTGTTGCACGATGTCATCGAGGATCACGGCGACCGGTACTCGCTGGATGACCTGGAAAGGGCGGGCTTTCCGGCATCCGTCATTCATGCCCTTCGCCTGCTGACCCACGGGGACGGCGTGCCCTATATGGACTATGTCGAGGCCCTGGCGGAGGACCCCATTGCGCGGAAGGTCAAGGCGGCCGATCTCAGGCATAACATGGACGCCAGCCGTCTTGGCGGCGTGCGGGCCAAAAAATATGACCTGTATGTGCAGGCGCTTCACTATCTGGAGGAGAAGGCATAAGAAAGGCGCGATCTATCGTGAATACCCAGACGATCTGTATCCTGTTTTCCGTTCTCCTGGTGCCGGTCAACCTGCTCTGCACCCACTGGATGACCCAGGAGGCCGTGCATCTGACCGGGATGACCTATATGGAATTTCTGAAAACCACCTCCGGCATCAGCCCAACGTCCGTCAGGAGAAAACGGAACTGGTGGTATTACGTCAATTTCTTCAATGAGCACAGCGCCGACCCGGAAAAGTCCATCCGATTTATGTGGATGCAGGTGGCGGCCGCCCTCCCCAGTGTGGCGGCCATGTACCTCCTGAGCCGGGTGTATGCCAGCCCGGACCGGGTGTCCTTCGCCATGACCGGCAACTGCATCCTGCTTGCCGTCAACCTGGTTCTGGCCGCCGGGGGCGCGCTCTACAGGCGAATCCATCCCCTGGACCCCGCCGCGGCGGAGAAGCTCCGGGAAAAGCACCAGGCGGAGCGGGCATACAGCCGGGCGCACCCGGGAAAAACGGCGGCTCACGCCGCCGTGCCGGTGGGCGTCCTTCTGGCGATCCTGTATATCTTCGGAAGCGGCGCGGCCTCCGGGCGGACGGAGACGCCGGACCCGGTGCATTTTGCGCAGATTCTGCAGGAAAAGGGGTACGAAACGGCGGACGTATCCCTGTCCTATGGGCGGATCGACCGGAACAAGCTCACCCAGGCCATCGCCGGGGCAAAGGGCGGCAGTCGGGTGGAGTGCTATCGCTACGCCGACGATAAAACGGTGGACCTGGTGTATAACCAGATATTCTATGAGACAGCCCCGGACCTGGAGCCCAGGGCGCGGGAAAGTCACGAGACCGCCCTCTCGGGCGGCGGCAAGATGTTCACCATAGTGGCGGACGGCGTGTACTATCTGGTGCTGTTCCGGGGCGACACGCTGATTTACGCCTGTTCGCCGGATTCTCTGACGGAGATCAACGAAATTCTGGCGGAGACCGGCTATCTGCGGAGGTAAGGGAACATGAAAGTACTGCCAAAACACTGCCTGCCGCACCATGCGGTGCTCCTGCTGGTCTATCTGTCCGCGCTTTTTCTTACAAGCCGCGCGGCCAACCTGCCCAACCTGTTTTACATGGCCTTCAACGGCCTTGTGCTGGGGCTGAGCGCCACATATCTGCGCCGGGACTTTGACACGGACCTCTTCAGGCTGAAGCGGACCGCCGCCAACGTGGTCCGGCAGGTTCTGACGGGACTGGGGTTGGGGTGCCTGCTGGCGGTGGTTTTCGCGGGCGTCGCCATGCTGTTCGAGGATATTTCGCTGTTTCCCCGGCTGGGCATACAGAATGTCGCCGGCTTCATCCTGGTGCAGATGATCGTTGCATTGGCTGAGGAGGCGTATTTCAACTACTACCTGTACGATACCCTGATGCGGCTGTTCAGAGGGAAGACCGTGTGGAGCATGGCGGCTGCGGCCGCGCTGTTTTCCGGGGTACACTGGGCGATGAACGGCAGCGTGAAGCAGGTGGTCATCGCCTTTGCCTTCCGGCTGGCCGCCCTGCTGGTCCGGCAGATATTCCGCCGGGACAATGCCTTTTACATCTGCGCCGGGATGCACTTTTTCTATAACCTGATGGTATTTTTTGTGATTTCCATCTGATGAAGGAGCACAGACTCCGCTGGTACGAAGCATAAGATTCTGCATGATAAGGCTCTGTTTCAGCGGGAAATGGAGGCGCTGATGGAGCGAAGCAAGGAGGCATAGGAATTAAGAATGTGGAGAAAACAAAATAGAAAATTTCCGCTTTACTTCCGGCTCATGGGCTATGTGATGATGGTCGTGGGCATCGGCCTGATCGTGAACGGGATCAAGGACTATGCAGAGCAATCCCGCCAGAATGACTGGCTCACCACGCAGGCAACGGTCACGGATGTCTCCAGCCATGTCGTCCGCTCCCACGGGAGCGGTAACAGAAGCAGTACCTATTACACCCTCGTATACGAGTATACAGTGAATGGGGAAACCTATACCGGCAAATCGGGACAGCTGTCATCGCCCCGTTTGGTGGGGGATGTCATCACCGTGAAATACGACCTGGAGGCGCCGGAGGAGAGCACGACCACCCTCTCTCCCCATACCCGTGATCTGGTGGTTCTTCTGGTTTTGGGAACGGCTATCGCAGTGGCGGGCTTTTTTCTCTCTGGGATGCCGGAGTTGTTTCGCAATCTTCTGCGAAAGAAACACACGGAGGAGCCGAAGGAATCGGTTCCGGAAACCGACACAGGGTTTGATGCAACGGCCATTGCAAAGATCCCGGCGAAGCAGTGGGTTCCCCGGCTTGCGGCTTGGCTTCTTGCGTTCGTCGCCGTTGTCCTTTTTGTGAAATTTTTCCTCACATCAAATATCGCAAGCCCGGACGAGTTTCGCAATGCCGCCGTGTCTGCCGGATATGCCGCTGCGGACTCCACGGAGGATCTCCGCGAGAGCTGGGGCGTCGGTTCCCTGCTGAGCCGCTCCGTGTCCGTGTACGAAAGCTCCCTGCGGCTGGATCTATGCAAGATGGATTCCGCAGACAGCTGCCGCCGCTTATATGCCGGCATGACCCTCCCGATTACGGGCGAGGTGACGGAGAGCAACACCCTTTCCCGTCAGGTCTATGCCGTTGACACCCCCACGAATTTTTCGGCGAAGATCTGCATTGGGCAGATGCTGCTCTATGTTTTTACCACGCAGGAGGACAAGGCCGATGTGCTGGCGTTTCTGGAATCTGTGGGCTACTGGGGCAAATAAGAAAGCGGGAAATATACCGCTGCAGACCTACAAATCCTGATGTCAAAGTAAATGGAGGAGCTATGAAGCGGTTCAAGGGCTTTAATCCCATGCTGTTTGCGGCGGCGGTGATCTTTCTCTGCGTCACGGTCTATAGCCTGGTCAGCAATTTCACCGTCTATGTGCGGCAAAGAGACTGGCCGGTCACCACGGCAACGGTGATTGACGTGGCCGAAAACGGAAAAGAATACAACATCACCTACCAGTATGAGGCCCGGGGCAACGTTTACACCGGGAAGCTGCACCGGGTGCGCTTGCGCTACGGCTTTGGGGAGACCCTTGCCGTCCGGTATGACCCCGATGCACCGGAGAAGTCCGTCCGGCAGGGGGCCGTGACCCACCGGTCGATCCTGACGCAGGCGGGGTTGTCGGTGGTTTTCTGCCTGGTGGGGTACTGCCTGATCCGGCGGGCCCTGCCCCAAAAGGAGCCGGGGGAGAGCGCTCCGGAGCGGCCCGCCCCCAAGACACCGGCCCGAGAATCCCGGCCCGCCGAAGGAACCGTCGGCGCGGCGGAGGTCCGGCAGGCCGAGGACCGGATTTTCCGGGAGGTGTGCCAGCTGGTGCGGGACGTCCAGGAAAAGCACCCGTCCGTGGGATACGCGGTGCGGCTGGAGCGGTCCGCCCCGCTGGAGGCGGCGGGCTATGCACCGGCCCGCTACGAAGCCTGGCTCATCGTCTCCCTGGCCCGGAACCGGACGATTCTGGAAAGCGGCCCGGACACCGGGGAGTGGCCCGACGCCCGGGACAGGATCACCCGCATCAGATGCGGGAGGCTGACGGTTTCCGACGACTATGGCTGGCTGTCCCGGGAGCTGGAGGCCATCACCGCCGACTATGAGGCCGGGCCCGACGCCTATGCCGAGAACAGACCGGCCTCCGACGAGATGCTGCGGGAGGCCTGCCGGGTGGAGTGGATCGGGTGATCTGCCGGGACAAAAACAAAAGCTCCCGGAAAGCCTGACTTTCCGGGAGCTTTTCATGGCGCAGTGGGAGGGATTTGAACCCTCGTGCCGCTTTTGACGACAACACGATTTCCAGTCGTGCTCGTTATGACCACTTCGATACCACTGCATCTATTCTACTGCGACAACAGCATTAACTATTATAGCAAAAGCTGCGGAATTGTCAAGGGAAAAATTCATAAAACAGCGGGAAATTTTGAAACGGCCGCCGGGAGAAAAATCCCCGGCCGGGAAGCATATCCTGGAACGGTCGCGGCCCGGCGGAACCGGAAATATAAGCCGGATATGGATAAACATTCCGCCCAAAGCGCCCGGAAACGCTAAGAAAAAGACAGAAAATAATAAATTTCGCAGAAAACCGGAATACAGGGGGTGGACAAGAGACTAAATCTGGTGTAAAATTTAGAGCAGTATGTGGTGGCATAGGGCCACCCAGTAGTAAGATGAGGTGAAGACAATGGCACAAGCTTTCTTTGGCGGCGTTCATCCCAACGATATGAAGGCCGCAACCAATGAAAAGGCCATCGAACAGCTGGCAGCCCCGGCTGAGGTGGTCATTCCCATGTCTATGCACATCGGTGCACCCTGCAAGCCCATCGTTGCGGTGGGCGACAAGGTGACCATCGGTCAGAAGATCGGTGAACCCGGCGGTTTCGTGTCCGCTCCCATCCATGCCAGCGTGTCCGGCACGGTGAAGGCAGTGGAGCCCCGTCCCTTCTCCATGGGCGGGACCATGATGTCCGTGGTCATCGAGAACGACTTCCAGAACACCGTGTGTCCGGACATTCATCCCGTGGACGACCCTGACAGCCTGACTCCCGAGCAGCTGGTGGAGATCGTCAAGAACGCCGGTATCGTGGGCCAGGGCGGCGCAACCTTCCCCACCCACGTGAAGATCAGCTCCGGCCTCGGCAAGGTGGACTATGTCATCATCAACGCCGCCGAGTGCGAGCCCTACATCACCGGCGACCACCGCACCATGCTGGAGCGGCCCGAGCAGGTCATCAAGGGTGCCACCCTGCTGGCCAAGTGCTTCGGTGTGGAGCATGTGTACATCGGCGTGGAGGCCAACAAGCAGAACGCGGCCGACGTGCTGAACAAGACCATCGACGAGCTGAAGGCCCCCGTGGTGGTGGAGGTGCTGCACACCCGTTACCCCCAGGGCGCTGAAAAGCAGCTGTGCCAGGCCATCTCCGGCCGTCAGGTTCCCTCCGGCAAGCTGCCTGCCGACGCAGGCTGCTGCATCTTCAACCTGAACACCACCTGCGCCATCTATAAGGCCGTTTACACCGGTATGCCCGTTGTCAGCAAGGTGGTCACCGTGTCCGGCTCCGGCGTCATCGACCCCAAGAACCTCGAGTGCCCCATCGGCACCCCCATTACCGCCCTGTTCGACGCCTGCGGCGGCCTGAAGGAAGAAACCTACAAGCTGATCATGGGCGGCCCCATGATGGGTCTTGCCCAGTATAACCTGGACGTCACCGTGGGCAAGGGCACCGGCGCTATGCTGGCTTTCGCCGGTGACGAGGAGCAGTACGAGGAGAATCCCCAGTGCATCCGCTGCGGCAAGTGCGTGGGTGTGTGTCCCATGCGGCTGGAGCCCGTGTTCATGTATAAGTACCTGATGAAGGGCGACGTGGACACCTGGCAGAACACCCTCCACGGCATGGACTGCATCGAGTGCGGCGCCTGCGCCTATACCTGCCCCGCCCGTCTGCCCCTGACCCACGCCTTCCGCATGGGCAAGCAGAAAGTCAACAATGCAAGAATGGCCGCCAAGGCCAAGGCAGAGGCCGAGAAGGCCGCCGCCGAAAAGAAGGAGGCGTAAACCATGACCGATTACAAGAATTTGAAGCTGATCGCGTCCTCCTCCCCCCACATCCGGTCCAACGAGAGCACCCGGACCATCATGATGGACGTGATCATTGCCATGATCCCCGCTCTGATCATGAGCGTGTTCGTCTTTGGCTTCCGGGCCCTGGCCCTGACCCTGGTGTCCGTGGCCGCCTGCGTGTTCTGGGAGTGGGGCTATCGCAAGCTCCTGAAAAAGCCCCAGTCCATCGGCGACCTGTCCGCCGTGGTCACCGGTATGCTGCTGGCCTTTGTGTGCCCCCCCACGTTGCCCTATTGGATGATCATCATCGGCGCGTTCTTCGCCATCGTGGTGGTCAAGCAGCTGTTCGGTGGCATCGGCTGCAACTTCATGAACCCCGCTCTGGTGGGCCGTGCCGTTCTGCTGGCCAGCTATGCCACCGCCATGACCACCTGGGCCGTGCCCATGAGCAAGCTGTCCATCTTCGGCTCCAACGCTGACGCCGTTACCTCCTCCACCCCCCTGGCCATCATGAAGGGCGGCGACCTGGCCTCCCTGACCAGCAACTACTCCGTGGTGGATATGTTCCTGGGCCGCATCGGCGGCTCCCTGGGCGAGGTTTCCGCGCTGATGCTGCTGCTGGGCGGCGTGTACCTGGTGATCCGCAAGGTCATCTCCTGGCACACCCCCGTGGCCTTCATCGCCACCGTGGCCGTCCTGTGCCTGATCTCCGCTCCCGCCGGTATCTCCGCCGTGGACTACATGCTCTATAACGTCTTCGGCGGCGGCCTGATGCTGGGCGCCATCTTCATGGCCACCGACTATGCCACCTCTCCCGTTACCAAGCCCGGCCAGATCATCTTCGGCATCGGCTGCGGCCTGCTGACCTGCTTCATCCGCCGCTTCGGCTCCTATCCCGAGGGCGTCTGCTATTCCATCCTGATCATGAACTGCACCACCTGGCTGCTGGATAAGTACATCCGGCCCACCATTTACGGTGCTCCCAAGAAAGAAAAGAAGGAGGCGGCTGCAAAATGAAGATCTCCGGTAAGTTTATTCTGAAGGTCGCCGGCACCCTGACTGTTATCTCCCTGGTGGTGGCCCTCCTGCTGGGTCTGGTCGACGGCGTCACCAAGGACAAGATCGCCGCCATTGAGGCCGAAAAGACCCGGGTGGCCATGAGCGCCGTTGTCCCCGAGGGCAGCGAGTTCACCGACAAGCTGGAAATTCCCCAGGCTGCTATTGATGCCGCCAAGGCACAGGGCGGCACCGTCAGCGAGCTGTACGGCGTCACCAACGGCGGCGCAGAGGCCGGCTATGTGGCCAAGGTCTCCGCCTCCGGCTCCCAGGGCACCATCACCATGATGGTGGGCATCGACGCCAACGGCGCCATCACCGGCATCTCCGTGGTCAGCCACTCCGAGACCTCCGGCATCGGCACCAAGGTGGTCGAGAACAAGCCCAATGCCGCCGGTACCCCCGTGCTGGATCAGTTCGTCGGTATGTCCGGCGCCGGCACCCTGACGGTGGGCAGCAACATCACCGCCATCTCCGGCGCCACCGTTTCCACCAAGGGCATCACCATGGGCGCCAACGCCGCCCTGGCTGCCGTGGAAGCTCTGGGCTAAGAAAGGAGGAGCTGCAATATGAACTTTGGCAAGCAATTCAAGGAGGGCCTGATCACCCAGAACCCCGTGCTGGTGCAGCTGCTGGGTATGTGCTCCACCATGGCCATCACCACGTCGTTCTTCAACGGCCTGGGCATGGGCATTTCCGTTCTGATCATCCTGACCCTTTCCAACATTTTCATCGCGCTGCTGCGCAAGATCATCCCCAATGAGGTCCGTATCGCCTGCTTCATCGTGGTCATCGCCGGCTTCGTTACCTGCGTGGACCTGCTGCTGAAGGCCTTCGTTCCCGCCCTGTCCAACTCCCTGGGCGTGTTCATCCCCCTGATCGTGGTGAACTGCATCATCCTGGGCCGCGCCGAGGGCTTCGCCTCCAAGAACGGCATCGGCGCTTCCGCCGTGGACGGCGTCTGCCAGGGCATCGGCTATACGCTGGTCCTGATCGTCATGTGCGTGGTCCGTGAGCTGCTGGGCTCCGGCAAGTTCGGCGGCGGCCTGCTGGGCGGCGGCGGACTGGGCAGCGCGCCCGGCATCGTCATCTTCCCTGAGGAATTCGGCATCAAGCTGCTGACCCTGCCGGTGGGCGGCTTCCTGACCCTGGGCGCTCTCATCGCTGCGATGCAGTGGGCCCTGGCCAAGAGCGAAAAGAAAAAGGAGGCCAAGTAAGCTATGTCTGTTACGACTCTGCTCGCCATCTCCCTTGGCGCTATTCTGACCAATAACTTTATTTTCTCCCAGTTCCTGGGCATCTGCCCCTTCCTGGGCGTGTCCAAGAAGATCGACACCGCCGTGGGCATGGGCGCCGCCGTGACCTTCGTTATGGGTCTGGCCTCCGCTTTCTGCTATCTGGTGAACCTGATTCTGGTGCCGCTGCACCTGGAGTTCATGCAGACCGTGGCCTTCATCCTGGTCATCGCCGGTCTGGTGCAGTTTGTGGAAATGTTCCTGAAGAAGAACATTCCCACCCTGTACACCGCTCTGGGCGTGTACCTGCCCCTGATCACCACCAACTGCGCCGTGCTGGGCGTGGCCCTGCTGAACGTGCAGAACGACTACAATTTCATCAGCTCCGTGGTTTACGGCATCACCGGCGGTCTGGGCTTCCTGCTGGCCATCTTCCTGTTTGCCGCCGTCCGCGAGCAGCTGGAGGTCTCCAGCGACATCCCCAAGTCCTTTGAGGGCTTCCCCATCGCGCTGGTCACCGCCGGTCTGATGGCTCTGGCCTTCATGGGCTTCAGCGGCCTGAAGGTCTGGTAAGGAGGAAAAATTATGGATTTTACTACTGTCATTTGGGCCGTTGTGGTCCTTGGCGCCCTTGCCATTGTGTTCGGCCTGATCCTGGCGGTGGCCGCCAAGGTCTTTGAGGTGGAGGTGGACCCCCGCCTGCCCGAGATCCAGGCCTGTCTGGCCGGCGCCAACTGCGGCGGCTGCGGCTATCCCGGCTGCGGCGGCTGCGCCGAGGCCATCCTGGCCGGTAAGGCTCCCATCAACGCCTGCGCCCCTGCCGGAGCCGAGGGCGCTGCCAAGATCGCTGCCATCATGGGCATGGAGGCTCCCTCCGGCGAGAAGATGGTGGCCCACGTGCTGTGCAACGGCGGCACCAACGCCGTGAAGAACTTCGAGTATCGCGGCGTCAACGACTGTCTGGCCGCCACTAAGGTTCTGGCCGGCGACGCTCTGGCCTGCAAGTACGGCTGCCTGGGCTTCGGCTCCTGCGTGGCCGCCTGTAAGTTCGACGCCATCCATGTGGGCGAGAACGGCGTTGCCGTGGTGGACAAGGAAAAGTGCACCAACTGCGGCGCCTGCCGCGAGGCCTGCCCCCGGAAGCTGATCGTGGAGGTCCCCTATTCCAAGAAGGTGTTCGTCAACTGCTCCAACAAGGACAAGGGCCCCGCCGTTACCAAGGTCTGCGCCAGCTCCTGCATCGGCTGCGGTCTGTGCCAGCGCACCTGTAAGTTCGACGCCATCCACGTGGTCAACAACGTGGCCGTCATCGACTATGCCAAGTGCAAGGGCTGCACCATGTGCGCCAAGGCCTGCCCCCGCAACGCCATTGAGCCTATCCCCACCCCCGAGGAGAAGGAGAAGTTCAAGGCCGCTCAGAAGGCTGCCGCCGAGAAGAAAGCCGCTGCCGCCAAGGCTGCTGCTGAAAAGGCTGCCGCCGAGAAGGCTGAGTAATTATCCCCGTAGCTGTCATAAGCGCCCCATGCGGACCAGCCGCATGGGGCGCTTTGCGTATGGCGGCTGGAAATCGCCGAAGCGCCCTACAGGCCCTCTCATACTAAAACCTGTTAAAAAGCTTGAAAAGCTTTTTATAGCACCGAAGGTGCGTCAGGTTTTGTATGAGACGCCACAGCGTGTTTTCACACGCTGTGCGTGCGCACAGCGCACGGGATTCTTGATTAAATTTTTTAATCAAGAATCAGTATCAGTCACCTTCGGTGACAGCTCTCCCAGAGGGAGAGCCAAGTCCGCAGGGCCCGCTGCCCTCAGCGAGCCGGAGACAGGCCAAAAGCCCACCACAAAAAATCGCACCTCAGGGGTCCCGGATATCCGGGACCCCTGAGGTGCTTAAAGGAAGAAAGATGAAAGAAGAAAGAGAGAGTAAATGGAATGCGAAATATATCCAGTGATGCTTCCGAAGAAGCCGTCACGCTGCCTTATACCAAAACCTGTTAAAAAACTTGAAAAGCTTTTTATAGCACCGAAGGTGCGTCAGGTTTTGTATGAGACGTCACAGCGTGCTCTGGCACACTGTGCGTGCGCTGCGCGTACGGGATTGTCGATTAAATTTATAATCGGCAATCCGTATTAGTTGCCGCGGCCGCTGTTGCCCCGGCCGAAGAAGTAGTCGTACAGGTCGCCGTAGGAATCCTGCTGACCCTGGTTCTGGTTGGAGGAATCGTCCTCGGTGCCGGTGGTCTGAGGCTGCTGGTCGAAGGTCAGGCTCAGGGTAATCTCCTGGCCGCCGCGCCACACGGTAAGGGTGACGGTGTCGCCGGCCTTATAGCTCTTCTTGGCCATAGACAGGTCGCTCATGGAGGTGATGTCCGTGTCGTTGAGCTTGGTGATGACGTCGCCCAGCTGCAGGCCCGCCTTTTCACCGGCGCCGCCCTTTTCCACGGCGTAGACGAACACACCCTGGGTCACGTCGATGTTGTACTGGGCAGCCATCTGCTCGGTCATGCTGCCGGCCTTGATGGCCATGTAGGCCTTATCGGTGACCTGGCCGTTTTCCATGATGTCGGTGATGATGGTCTGGACATCGCTGATGGGGATGGCAAAGCCGATGCCCTCCACCGTGGTGTCGGAATAGCTGGAATACTTGGCGGACACAATGCCCACCACCTCGCCGTACAGGTTCATCAGGGGGCCGCCGGAGTTGCCGGGATTGATGGAGGCGTCCACCTGGATCATGTTGAAGGGGGTGCCGTCCACATTGATGGCCCGGTCGCAGCAGGACACGATGCCCTGGCTCATGGAGAAGGTCAGCTCGCCCAGGGGATTGCCGATGGCCATCACCGTGTCGCCCACGTTGACGTCGGCGCTCTTGCCCAGGGTCACGGCCTGGAGGCCGGTGGCCTCGATCTTCAGCACAGCCACATCGTAGTCACTGTCGCCGCCCACTACAGTGGCGGGATAGGTATCGCCGTTATACAGGGTGACGTTGACGCTGCTGGCGCCGGACACCACGTGCTGGTTGGTGACGATATAGCCGTCCTGGGTGATGACGAAGCCGCTGCCGGAGGAAGCGGACTGCACCCGCTGGCCGAAGATGTTGGTGGACACGGCGGAGCAGTTGATGGATACCACGCTGTTCACCGTGGCGGCGTACACCTCGGCGGGACTCATCAGCGTCTGGCCGTCCACGGATTTGACGCTGACGGCGGAAGCCGTGCGGCCGGACTCCTGAATGGTGGCCTTGCCGCCCCGGCGGGCCAGGGCCGCGCCGCCGAAGCCGCACAGGCCGCCGATCAGGGCGCAGCACAGAACCAGAGCCGTGACCTTGGTGCCGGTCTTTTTCCAGAAGCTCTTCCCGTTGGTCCTGGGAATCCGGGGTTCATCCTGATAGTCGCCGGTGGTGCAGGAGGTCTGATCCTCCTGTGCCGCCTGGGGCTCCGGCCGGGGAGCGGGCTGCCAGCTGGTCTGGCTGGGGTCCGGCTGGCCGGGCTGGGGAGCCTGGTCCTTGGAATAACTGTAATGATACAAGCTGTTTTCATCGTTGAAAGCGCCCTGATTGTTCTCGTCGTTGACACCGTTATACATAACTGCGAACCTCCTATTGTCGGGCGGGGCGGAATGTGGTATGATGTGGTATCATGCTCCGCCGCCGCTGTGGTTTTCCTTTCGATGGTTTATAGTATACGCGGAAACCTTAAGCGAAGCTTTAAGAAACGGCGGAAAAATTTGAACATTCTATGAAGAAAGGGGGCGGAAGCCCATGGTCAGGATCGAGGGGCTGAAGCTGGCTCCGGGGCAGGATGAGCGGCTGCTGCGGGGCAAGGCTGCCCGTCTGCTGCGGGTGCCGGAGGGGGACATTCTGTCCCTTCAGGTGCTGCGCCGGGCCATCGACGCCCGGGAGGAGCTGCACTTTGTCTATACGGCGGCGGTGATCCTGCGGCAGGAGAAGGCCGCACTGCGGCGGGTCCGGGACCGGCGGGTAACGCCGTATGCGCCGGAGGTGTACCGGCTGCCGGAGGCCCTGGCGACCCCCGAGACGCCGCCGGTGGTCATCGGGGCCGGTCCGGGGGGTTTGTTTGCGGCCCTTGTTCTGGCCCGGTGCGGCCTGCGGCCCATCGTGCTGGAGCGGGGACAGGACGCCGTGACCCGGCAGCGGGACGTGGCGTCCTTCTGGCGCACCGGAGTGCTGGACCCGGAGTCCAACGTACAGTTCGGCGAGGGCGGCGCCGGGGCCTTTTCCGACGGAAAGCTGAACACCGGCACCCGGGACATCCGGCACCGGTGGATTTTGGAGCAGCTGGCGGCCTGCGGCGCGCCGGAGAGCATCCTGGTGGACGCCAAGCCCCATGTGGGCACGGATATGCTCCATGTGACCCTGGTGAACCTGCGGCGGCAGCTGCTGGACCTGGGGGCCCAGGTGCGGTTCGGCCATCGGGTCACCGGACTGCGGGTCCGGGACGGAGCCTTGGAGGGGCTGGAGGTGTCGTCGCCGGAGGGGGGCTATGTGCTGCCGGCCCGGCAGGCGGTGCTGGCTCTGGGCCACAGCGCCCGGGATACCTTTGAAATGCTCCACGCCGCCGGGGTGCGGATGGAGCAGAAGCCCTTTGCCGTGGGGGTGCGCATCGAGCACCGGCAGGCGGATATGGACGCGGCGCAGTACCGGAGGTTCGCCGGGCATCCGTGCCTGCCCGCCGCCGGCTATAAGCTGTCGTGCCACCCGGAAAACGGGCGCAGCGCCTTCTCCTTCTGCGTCTGCCCCGGGGGGCAGGTGGTGGCCGCCGCGTCGGAGGAGGGCCGGGTGGTGACCAACGGCATGAGCGAATATGCCCGGGACCGGGAGAACATCAACGGCGGCCTGCTGGTAAATGTGACCCCGGCGGACTTCGGCAGCAGCCATCCCCTGGCGGGCATCGCCTTCCAGCGGCGGCTGGAGGAGGCGGCCTTCCGCCTGGGCGGCGGAGGCTATGCGGCGCCCTGCCAGCGGGTGGAGGATTTTCTGGCCGGGCGGCCCTCCACGGGACCGGGACGGGTGATCCCCAGCTATCGGCCCGGGGTCCGGTGGACGGACCTGCGGCAGTGTCTGCCGGAGTTCGTGTGGCAGACCATGGCCCTGGCGCTGCCGATGCTGGAGGGAAAGGTCCGGGGCTATGCCCAGGGGGACGCCGTGCTGACGGCGGTGGAGACCCGGTCGTCGTCGCCGGTGCGGATTATAAGAGATGATAACGGCCAGTGCAATGTCCGGGGGCTGTACCCCTGCGGCGAGGGAGCGGGCTATGCCGGAGGCATCCTGTCCGCCGCCGCGGACGGCATGCGCTGCGCGGAAAAAATATGGGAGGTATACGGCAAATGAGAAAAATCGCGGTGATGGAGGACTTCCTGACGCCGGAGCGCCGGAAAAAGGTGCTGGATACGGCGGAAAAATGCGGCTTTGCGGTGGATTTTTACGGGCGGGGCGCGGCCCCGGCCCAGGGTCTGGAGCAGTATGAGATCATCTATGGCTGGTGCAATCCCCAGGACCTGAAGCGGGCCACGGGGCTGAAGTGGTACTGCTGCGGCTTCGCCGGGGTGGACCAGCTGTCCGACGACAGCCTGTACGCCAGACCCGACGTGGTGCTGTCCAACTCCTCCGGAGCCTACGGCCTCACCATCAGCGAGCACATCCTCATGGTGACGCTGATGCTGCTGCGGCGGATGCCGGAGTTCCAGGACATCGTCCGGCGGCGGGAATGGGTGTCGGAGCTGCCTATGCGGTCCATTTACGGTAGCCGCATCACGGTGCTGGGAGCCGGGGACATCGGCACCAATTTCGCCCGGCGGGCCAAGGCCCTGGGAGCGGGGCACATCTGCGGCGTGTCCCGCAGCGGCCGGAACCCGGATCCCGCCTATGACCGGATGCTGCCCCAGGAGCAGCTGGACCAGGTGCTGCCGGAGACGGAGATCCTGGTGATGGCTCTGCCGTCGGTGGCGGACACCGTAGGCATCCTCAGCCGGGAGCGCATTGCCCTGTTGCCCCGGGACGCCATTGTGGTGAACGTGGGCCGGGGCACCGCCATCGACCAGGAGGCCCTGATGGAGGCCCTGAACGCCGGGCGCATCGCCGGGGCGGCCCTGGACGTGGTGGTGCCGGAGCCGCTGCCCAGGGAGCACCCCCTGTGGAGCACCCGGAACCTGCTGCTGACGCCCCACATTTCGGGGAATATGTCCCTGGGCTACACCTGCGACATAAACGTGGACATGTTTTGCCGGGATCTGGAAAACTACGCCGCCGGCCGTCCTCTGGAGCACCGGGTGGACCGGAAGCGGGGCTATTGAAAAAACGCCCTGTGCGGAATTCCTTCCGCACAGGGCACGTTTTTTCCTGAGAGCGTCACTCCCGATAGATGGCGGCGTCAAAGTCCCGCACCAGCTCCTGGCGCTTGGTGTCCATGACCTTCACCAGGTTGAACTCCTCAAAGGCCAGGCGCATGGCGAAGTCCTTGGCCTCGTGGATGTCGTCGGTCTCGAAAAAGGGGAAGAAATTGGTCCCCGGAACGTTTTCCTTTTTCAGCAAAACCTGAAAGCGCATGGTGTGCATCCTCCTGCATGTGTGGTGTACCTTTTAGTATACCCCCGCCGGGGGCAAAACGCAACGGCGCGTTTCACCCAAAATCCCGCCCCGAAAACCGGCAAATTTGCCGGAGGGGAAAATGCAAAAAGGCCTTTTCTCCCCGGGCCCGGTCGTGTATAATAGTTGGGTTGAAGCAATTACCGGAAAGAGGGAGCACATATGAAAATCGGTTTTGATAACGACAAATACCTGGCCCTCCAGGCCCAGCACATCCGGGCCCGGCGGGAGCAATTCGGCGACAAGCTGTATATCGAGTTCGGCGGCAAGCTGTTCGACGATTACCACGCCTCCCGGGTGCTGCCGGGGTTCCAGCCGGACAGCAAGATCCGGATGCTGGCCTCCATCCGGGACGAGGTGGAGATCGTGGTGGCCATCTGCGCCGGAGACATCGAAAAGAAGAAGATCCGCGGCGACCTGGGCATCGGCTATGACGAGGACGTGCTGCGGCTGATGGACGTGTTCCGGGGCCTGGGGTTCTATGTGGGCTCCGTGGTCATCACCCAGTACGCCGGGCAGCCGGCGGCGGACGCCTTCATCAAGCGGCTGACGGCCCTGGGCGTCCGGAGCTATCGCCACTATCCCATTGCCGGGTACCCCTCGGACGTGGCCCACATCGTGTCCGACGACGGCCTGGGCAAAAACGACTATATCGAAACCACCCGCCCCATCGTGGTGGTGACGGCTCCCGGCCCCGGCAGCGGCAAAATGGCCACCTGCCTGAGCCAGCTGTATCACGAGAACAAGCGGGGCATCCGGGCGGGCTACGCCAAGTATGAGACGTTCCCCATCTGGAATCTGCCTTTGAAGCACCCGGTGAACCTGGCCTATGAGGCGGCCACGGCGGACCTGAACGATGTGAACATGATCGACCCCTTCCACCTGGAGGCCTACGGCAAGACCACCGTGAACTACAACCGGGATGTGGAGATTTTCCCGGTGCTCAACGCCATGTTCCAGCGCATTCAGGGCGCGTCTCCCTACAAATCCCCCACGGACATGGGCGTGAACATGGCGGGCTTTGCCATCGTGGACGACGCGGTGTGCCAGGAGGCCTCCCGGATGGAGATTCTCCGCCGGTACTATGCCGGGATGGTGGACCGGGTCCGGGGCAAGTGCGACGACGATGTGGTGCGCAAGCTGGAGATCATCATGCAGCAGGCCGGGGTCACGCCGGATATTTGTCCCGCCGTGGCGGCCTGCCTGAAAAAGGCGGAAGAGACCGCCGCCCCCGCCGGGGCCATGGTCCTGCCGGACGGCCGGGTGGTCACCGGAAAGAACAGCTCCCTGCTGGGGCCCTCGGCGGCGCTGCTGCTGAATGCCATCAAGGCCCTGGCGGGCATCGACAAGGAGCTGGACCTGCTGCCGTCGTCCATCATCGCTCCCATCAGCGATATGAAAATTTCCCACCTGGGCCACCGGAACCCCCGGCTGCACTCCGACGAGGTGCTCATCGCCCTGTCCATCTCCGCCGTCACCAACCCCCTGGCGGAGCGGGTGCTGAAAAAGCTGGACGAGCTGCAGGGCTGCGACGCCCACTTCTCCGTCATTATCTCCGAGGAGGACGAGAAGCTCTATAAGCGCCTGGGCATCCACGTCAGCTGCGAGCCCCGGTACGAGATCAAGCGCCTGTATCACAAGTGAAAAAACCGGGACGGATCGTCATCCGTCCCGGTTTTTCCCCGGAAGAAAGGAGTATTTTATGCCCACCATTGCCGAAATTCTGGCCCGGGAGCTGGACAAGCCCCTGGCCCATGTGCAGAACGTCATCGACCTGCTGGACCAGGGCAACACCATTCCCTTTATCGCCCGCTACCGCAAGGAGCTGCACGGCAGCATGGACGACACCGCCCTGCGGACCCTGGAGGACCGGCTGAGCTATCTGCGGAACCTGAACCAGCGCCGACAGGAGGTGAAAAACGCCATCGACGGCCAGGGGAAGCTCACCGACGAGCTGTCCGCCGCCATCGACACCGCCGCCACCCTGGCGGAGGTGGAGGACCTGTACCGCCCCTATAAACAGAAGCGCCGCACCCGGGCCACGGTGGCCCGGGAGAAGGGCCTGGAGCCCCTGGCCCTTCTGCTGCTGGACCAGGGCCGGGACTGCCCGGCTCCGGAGGAGGCTGCCCGGGACTATGTGGACCCGGAGAAGGGGGTGGAGACTCTGGCTGACGCCCTCCAGGGGGCCAACGACATCGTAGCAGAGCTGCTGTCGGACGATGCCGCCATCCGCAAGACCCTGCGGGAGCTGCTGCGCCGCCAGGGACATCTGCGGAGTCTGGCCGCCACGGAGGAGGACACCGTTTACCGGCTGTATTACGACTTTGACCAGCCCATCGCCAAGCTGGCCGGGCACCAGGTCCTGGCCATCAACCGGGGCGAAAAGGAGGGCGTCCTCTCCGTCACCGTGCTGCTGGACCGGGAGCTGGGTCTGATGACTCTGCGCCGGGCGGTGGTGCGACCCGGGTCCCGGGCTATGGAGTTTATCAAGGCCGCCTGTGAGGATGCCTATGACCGGCTGATCTACCCCTCCCTGGAGCGGGAGGCCCGGTCCGATCTCACCGCCTCCGCCTGCGAGGGGGCTATCGCCAACTTCGGTCTGAACCTGAAGCCCCTGCTGATGCAGCCCCCGGTAAAGGGCCACGTCACCATGGGCCTGGACCCCGGCTATGCCCACGGCTGCAAGGTGGCGGTCATCGACGGCACCGGCCGGGTGCTGGACACCGCCGTGGTGTACCCCACCTACGGGCCCCGCCAGAAGCAGGAGGCCATCGACCGGCTGTCCCGCCTGGTCCGCCGCCACGGCGTCACCCACATCGCCATCGGCAACGGCACCGCCAGCCGGGAGACCGAGCAGATGGCGGTGGAGATGATCCGGGCCCTGGGAGGCGGCGTCAGCTATATGATGGTCAACGAAGCCGGGGCCTCCGTATACTCCGCCAGCAAGCTGGCGGCGGAGGAGTTCCCGGAGTATGACGTGAATCTCCGCAGCGCCGTGTCCATTGCCCGGCGGATGCAGGATCCCCTGGCCGAGCTGGTGAAGATCGACCCCAAGTCCATCGGCGTGGGCCAGTATCAGCACGATATGCCCCAGAAACGGCTGGACGAGACGCTGTCCGGGGTGGTGGAGGACTGCGTCAACGCCGTGGGCGTGGACGTGAACACCGCCTCCGCCAGCCTGCTGGGCCGGGTGTCCGGCCTGAACGCCGCCACCGCCAAAAATATCGTGAAATACCGGGAGGAAAACGGCGCCTTCACCGGCCGCCGTCAGCTTCTGAAGGTGCCCAAGCTGGGGCCCAAGGCTTTCCAGCAGTCGGCGGGCTTCCTGCGGGTGCCGGAGAGCAAGTCTGTGCTGGACAACACCGGCGTCCATCCGGAGAGCTACGCCGCCGCGGAGAGACTGCTGGCCCTGTGCGGCTATACGCTGGCGGATGTGTCCGCCGGGAGGCTGGCGGACCTGCCCCAGAAGGTGAAGGCCCTGGGCTGGGAGGAGACCGCCGCCCGGCTGAACGTAGGCGTTCCCACCCTGCAGGACGTGGCGGCGGAGCTGGCCAAGCCCGGCCGGGACGTCCGGGACAACCTGCCTGCCCCCATCCTGCGGACGGACGTGCTGGAGATCAAGGACCTGGCCCCCGGCATGGTGCTGACGGGCACCGTCCGCAACGTGGTGGACTTTGGCGTGTTCGTGGACATCGGCGTCCACCAGGACGGCCTGGTCCACATCTCCCAGGTCTGCAATAAGTTCATCCGCCACCCATCGGAGGTGGTGTCCGTGGGAGACGTAGTAAAGGTGACGGTCCTGGAGGTGGACGAAAAAAAGCACCGCATCAGCCTGTCCATGAAGCAGGCGCCAAAGCAATAAGAAAATGCACCGGAATCGGGGGCTTACCCCCGGTTCCGGTGCATTTTCTTATTGGGGTTGATCCGGCTGCAGGTCCGTCATGCTTTTCAGGCTGATGCCCAGGGTGGACATATTGTGCAGCAGGGCGGAGGTGGTGGGCGGCAGAAGGCCCGCCACGCCCAGCAGGATCAGCGACAGGTTGAAGCCCACGATGAACCGGTAGTTCCGGTGGATCCGGGCCATCAGGGCCTGACTCAGCCGGCGCTGGGTCACCAGCTCAGACAGATCCTCCGAGGCAATGGTGATGTCGGCGATCTCCCGGGCAATGGCCGCGCCGGTGGAGATGGCCACGCCTGCGTCGGCCTCGGACAGGGCAGGGGAGTCGTTGACCCCGTCGCCCACCATGATGACGGTGTGCCCGGCGGCCTTCTCGCTGCGGATGAAGGCGGCCTTGTCCTCCGGCAGTACCTCGGCATACACGGCGTCCACCCCCACCTCCCGGGCCACGGCCTGGGCGGTCTGGCGGTTGTCGCCGGTCATCATCACCACCTTGCCGATGCCGCAGGCATGAAGGGCGGCCACGGCGTCCCGGGCCTCCCGGCGCAGGGGATCGTGGATGCAGATCACGGCGGCCAGTTCCCCGGCGATGCACAGGTACAGGTGGGAATAGGCAGGGGAGAGGGCCCGGAACTTCTCGTCCTCCCCCTCCGGCACCCGGCAGCCCTCGTCCTCGAACACGAAGTGGGCGCTGCCGATAATGACCTTCTTGCCCTCCACCATACTGGAGATGCCGTGGGCCACCACATACTGCACCTGGGAGTGGTACTCCTCGTGGGACAGGCCCCGGGTCCGGGCCTCCTCCACCACGGCGTTGGCCATGGAGTGGGGATAGTGCTCCTCCAGGCAGGCGGCCAGCCGCAGCATCTCCTGGGGGTCACGGCCGCCGAAGGGCACGATCTCCGCCACCCTGGGGGTGGCATAGGTCAGGGTGCCGGTCTTGTCGAAAACGATGGTGTCCGCCTGGGCCACGGCCTCCATGAACCGGCCGCCCTTGACGGAGATATGGTGCCCGCTGCACTCCCGCATGGCGGACAGCACCGCAATGGGGATGGCCAGCTTCAGGGCGCAGGAGAAGTCCACCATCAGCACCGACAGGGTCTTGGTGACATTCCGGGTCAGCAGGTACGTCAGCGCCGTGCCGCCCAGGGTATAGGGCACCAGGCGGTCCGCCAGCCGGGAGGCCCGGTCCTCGGCGGTGGATTTCAGCTTTTCGGATTCCTCGATCATGCGGACGATGCGGTCATACCGCCCGCCGCCGGAGGCCTTTTCCACACAGACCACGCACTGGCCCTCCTCCACCACGGTCCCGGCGTATACATAGCTGCCGGGCCGCTTGGCCACGGGCATGGACTCGCCGGTCATGGAGGACTGGTTCACCATGGCCTCGCCATCGGACACCCGACCGTCCAGGGGAATCACGCTGCCGGTGCGGATGACGATGCGGTCCCCGGCCCGGACGGCGTCGATGGGGTTCAGCACCTCGGTGCCGCCGGCCTGGAGCCAGACCTGGTCCACGTGCAGGGACATGGCCCCGGCCAGATCGGCCACGGACTTCTTGTGGGTCCACTCCTCCAGGATCTCCCCCAGCCGCAGCATGAACATCACGGACCCGGCGGTGGCGAAATCGCCCCGGGCCATGGACACGGTGACGGCGGTGGCGTCCAGCACGGCCACGGACAGGCGGCCATGCCACAGGGCCGAAAGCCCCTCCCGGATGTACTTCACCGACCGGATGACGGCCAGCGCCGTGGTCACCGGCGCCGGAAGGAACAGCCGGGAGACCATGCGGCGGGCCACGGTCATGATGAGCTTGTCCTCAAACTCCCGGTTCAGGGCCCGGGAGGTGTGCTCCGGCACCAGGTCCATGGCCTCCGCCCGGGGGAAGGAAAAGGCGGCCAGGGAGGCGATGACGTCCCCCCGGCCGCAGGCGAAGCAGACCACCGCGTCCCGGGTCCGGTCATAGACCTTCACCTCTGTGACGCCGTCCACCGCCCGCAGATAGTATTCCAGAACGTCCGCCTGGCGCAGGGTCATGGCGGGGCAGTGCAGGCGGACCCGCAGCCGTCCGGCGGACTCATGGAGAATGCTGCATTTCATGGCTTATTCCGCCTCGGAAGCATCCTCGATCACGGCGTCGGCCTCCCGTTGGGCCCGCTGCTGGTTGATGGCCTTGGCGTCGGCGTAGATATCCTCCGCGTTCTCCCGGACGGTGGTGACGGTCTCCATGACGCTGTCCTTGGCCCGCAGCACGGCGGCGGTGGTGTGGGTATAGACCTTCTTGGCGTCCTTGCTGGACAGGACCTTGATGCCGGCGGTGCCGAACAGCACACCGGCGGCGAACAGACCGAAATCTTCATGATGTTACCTCCTATGGTTTGATGACTTTAATTAGAGCCGTTTAACTCCTGGGGATACTATACCATTGCCCAGGGGAAAATGCAAGACGTTTTCAAAATAAACTGCACAAAATTGCGGGGTTCCTCCCACAAGAAGCTGCAAATCTGCCGAAATCGGCAGTTTTTCGGCGGGGCCCGGAGGCCCCGCCGTTCTGATCC
>ENA-UAPA01000380-UAPA01000380.1-human-gut-metagenome-genome-assembly--contig:-NODE-380-length-22141-cov-14.102871_pt1 | contig 22141 bp, 28 predicted proteins | sample MGYA00243476_ERZ654569 | MGnify/ENA primary metagenome ERZ654569 (study PRJEB26926, sample SAMN06164726) | human gut metagenome | biome: ENVO:00009003; feature: ENVO:2100002; material: ENVO:00002003... | reverse complement strand
TCAGAAATTCGTTCAGCAGCTCACGGATTTAGGATACGAAGTGCAATTCCGTGAGCTGATTGCCGCTGACTACGGAGCACCTACCATGCGAAAGAGATTTTTCATGATTGCCCGGTGTGACGGTAAGCCGATTGTATGGCCAGAGCCAACACACAGACCGGCAGATAGCGAAGAAGTAAAAGCCGGATTATTAAAGCCTTATGTTGGGGCTTATACACAGATTGATTTTAGTAAACCGTGTCCAAGTATCTTTGATACTTCAGAAGAGATTAAGGAAAAATATGGCATTCGAGCTGTCAGACCGCTTGCACCAAAGACAATGGAGAGGATTGCCAGAGGACTTAAGAAGTTTGTTATAGATAATGCAGAGCCGTTTGTAGTGCAAGTGAATCACAGCGGTGCAAAATATGATTATTGTAATAGCTTAAATAGACCGCTGGGGACGATTACTGGGAAGCATGGTTTTGGCATAGTAGAGCCTATACTTACACCAATTATTGATAAGGCTGGAAACTACCAAGGAAGTGGAAGTAACGTAAATGAGCCTATAGATACAATTACCACTGTAGACCATAATCGGTTAGTGGTTCCAACGCTTATACAGTACCATTCCGAAACAGCACAGGGAGAAGTCAGAGGGCAGACAATTAAAGACCCGATAATGACAGTTGACAGTTCAAATCGTTATGGACTTGTCACATCATTTCTGAGCAAGTTTTATAAAACTGGTATAGGACAAGACATACGGGAGCCACTGGGAACGGTAACAGCAAATGCAGGGGGTGGTCACTTCGGGGAGGTTAGGGCATTTTTGATTAAATATTATGGAGATGCGACCGGACAAGATATTGAAAAACCACTTGATACCGTGACAACTAAGGACAGATTCGGACTGGTGACAATAGAGGGCGTGGATTATCAGATTGTAGATATCGGACTTCGAATGTTAGAGCCAAGAGAGTTGTATGGCTGTCAGGGATTCCCCGACGACTATATCATCGACCATGATTATACCGGGAAGACTTATCCGAGAAGCGAGCAGGTGAGAAGATGCGGCAATGCAGTATGTCCACCAATACCGGCAGCTCTTGTAAAAGCTAATTTGCCGGAACTGTGTGTGGCGGAACGTATGCCAAATATGAAAATAGAATCAGAGCAGACCGGGCAGCTCCGGTTTGCCTAACCCTTAAGTTTTAAATATAAATAACAAAACCAAGCAATCATATCGATACCTCCTGCTTATATTATATGAAGCATGGTTGAGAATGATTCGCTTGGTGCAGGAAAAGAGGAATAGTATGGGAGATGTAGTTAAGCACATATCGAAAGAAAATCTGTGCCTGTTTTGTAAAAAGCGAGAGGCAACATTACTGTGTGATATGCCACACAGCACCATTGTTACACATGCAAGAGGGATCGGATTTAAAAGCTATACCATGACATGTGATAAGAAAATTTGCACAGAATGTACAACAAGAGTGAATGGGTTTGATTTCTGCCCGGATTGTGTGAAAAAAATCAAGATAACACCGAAGGGAGTGAAAGAAAGTGAGGTTGAAGCATGGAGAGATTAACAAAGGACAACGGAAAGGCATTTGAACCTAGCAGATATTCTCTTACAGACATTAGTACATACAAGATTTATGATTTATTTTATGAAATAACCTTTAAAGTTTTGCAGAAGTTAGGCAAATATGAGGATGCCGAGGAACATGGATTGCTCCTGCAGTTGCCATGCAAGGTAGGAGACACTTTGTATCGGGTAAATAAAGGGGCAAAAGAGCCAGTTATTATGATGCGCGTTATTCAGTTATATATCAAGCAGATCCATAAAGACAGAACTGTTATGAGAATTGATGCTATAAATGACGCTGATATGGGCGAGAGTTGTTATTTACCGTGCGACATTGGCGAAAGGATATTCCTTACCAGAGAGGAAGCCGAAGCCAAGCTGGCAGAAATGGAGGAAAAGGATGGAGAATAGATATTTATTCCGTGGCAAGCGGAAAGATAATGGCAAATGGGTGTTTGGAGATTTAGTTCATTCGGTCTACAAGATTGGTGATACATGCGTCGGGCAGTACGGAAACGAAGTTGGTATGCATGAAGTAGACCCAGAAACTGTCTGCCAGTGCACTGGGCTGAAAGATAAGAATGGTACCTTAATTTGGGAGAAAGATATTGTTTCATTCGAGCATAAAAAAATTGAGGATGTAGAGGACGTATTATCTTGGGATTTTGTTAAATACATTAGAAATTATGTAATTGAATTTCAAAAGACATTCGTCAATTATGGACTTCGCTTTAGAAATAAGTCAATTCATTTTGAGTGTAAACAATCCACATTATGCACGCATAATTGCGAAGTTATTGGAAATGAGATAGACAACCCGGAACTATTAGAGGGTGGAAAGGGGCAGCAATGACGGAGAATGAAGAAAAAGCAGTGAGATTTATTGAAAGTATAAAAAACAATGCAGTTGTAACTCTTGACCATATTGCAAGAGAAGAGCCGAATGTAAGTCCGCTTATTTATAAAGGCAGAGAGGAAAAGGCAGACACTATACTGACAATGATAGAAGAGTTAGAGCAGTACCGTGCAATCGGTACACAGGAAGAATGCCGTAAATCATTGGAAATCTGCAAAGCTATGATTGAACGTAATATAACACCAGATGACATGGAAAATTATATGAAGTTTGAGGATGAATGCATAAAGCAGGGATTTACACTTGTAGGGCTATTGAAAGCCGGAGAAAAGCATGAAGCAATGGAAACCATTCGAATGGATAAATGCACCTGTCCGTCCTGTGGTACACACAATGAAGTCTGGAAGAAACGCAGGAACACTTTGCCTAGAGACATAGTGTATTGTTGGCATTGTGGACAGGCAGTAGAAATTAAGCGGAGTGATGAATAAAGAACTTTAATTTGTCGATAGCACTCGACTTTTGCACATTGAAAATTGAATACTGGCGGTGGAAGTGGTATAATTTTTTTTATCACAAAAGATAGAGGAGAAAATAAAAATGGTATATGCATTTTGGAATAACAAAGGTGGTACTGGTAAAACTAGTTTATCATTTCAGACTATTACGAGATATGCTATTAAATATCCTGAAAAAAAGATTTTAGTTATTGATTTATGTCCACAAGCAAATTTATCTGAGATATTTCTTGGTGGATTAGTGGGTAACGGTTCTGGAAATCTAAATAGCTTGTATAGTCAAAAAAGGAAATCAGTTGGTGGATATTTTCAAGATAGATTACCATCACCATTTACTATTCCAAGGATTAACGTACATGATTATATCATTAGTCCAAATAAATATAATAAAGCAATTAGTAAAAACATCATGCTTTTGGCAGGGGATCCAATTATTGAATTACAGACAAATTCAATTGCGACATTAGCAAATACACAGCTACCAGGGACAGATACTTGGATAGCTGTTATAGACTGGATAAGTGATTTTATAAAGTTATTAAATAATGAATATGATATTATATTTATAGATTGCAATCCAAGTTTTTCAATATATACTCAGATTGCAATTTCAAGTGCAGATAGGTTGATTTTGCCAGTTATGGCAGATGATTCATCAAGAAGAGCGTTACAAAATGCTTTTTCGCTTGTATATGGAATAAAAACACCATCAAGTATATATCAGCAATATTCGTTTTCAACGAAATTGTCACAAGCTGGAAGAAGATTACCACTTATTCATTGTATTGTAAAAAATAGATTGACTCAATATATGGGAACCTCTTCAGCTTATCATTCGGTGTTGTTGTCAATTGATAATGATGTAATGACAGTTATGAAAAGCAATCCAAGTATTTTTACATTTACAGATATAAAACAGGGAATAGTAAATATAAGAGATTTCCAAACAACAGGGGTTATATCATTTGCGGAGGGAAAACCATTTTCAAGTGTATGTACTGGAATACATAATATATTTGGTCGAGAAACACAGATTAGTGGAGAATACCTCGATAAGTGCAAAATTGCGATAGAAGAATTAGTAAATAAAATATGATAAGATACTACACCGCCAGTATTTCACTGGCGGTATTTTTATACCCAAAAACAGGAGGAATTGAATTGAACAAAGATATATTAATGGATTACATAGATGCATGTGAACTGGTAAAGGAAACCGAAGCAGACATTCAGAAGTTACGGAAAACCGAAGTGGTACATGATAAAGTATCCGGGAGCAACCCTGACTTCCCATTCCAGGCACAAAATTTCAATATCAGTGGACAGGTAGAGCATTACATGGAATCATCTGAGTTGGAAAAAGAAAAACAGTTGTTACAGGATAGGATGGTAAAAGCAAGATATAAGAAAATTATGGTAGAGAAGTGGATGGCGAATGCACCGGCACGGATTCAGAGACTTGTAAGGCTTAAGTATTTTGAACGGTTATCATGGGAGCAGGTAGCGGAACGGCTGGGTGGAAATTCATCTGGCGAGAGCATAAAGAAGGAATTTCAGAGATTTATGAAAAATAATTAAAAAAAGTCCCATTTGTCCTGCATGTCCCGAAAGGGTGTGATAATATGTTATTAAGCCGAAAAGGCAAAAGACCTTTCCGGAACTTCATAACTCATGGGCACTCGAAAGGGTGCCTACTCCCCAATAAAAGAAGATTAATAGGCACTGTGCATAAGCATGGTGCTTTTTTCGTAGAAAGACAAGAATGAATAGAGAAAGATATAGTGATCCGACGGCGGATATTGCAATAAGCAATGTGATTAGAATAGAAAAGATGAAAAAACAGGATGGTGGTAGTATTGGCAAGAAGTCCAAACGAAAAGAAAGAGAAAGCCCACGAACTGTATAACAGTGGAATGAAGCTGGTTGAGATTGCAAGTCAACTAGATTGTTCCGCTGCCACAATCAGAACATGGAAAAATCGATATAAATGGGATGAAGATGAAAATGAAACGTTTCAAAAGAAAAGTGAAACAAAGCGAAACGTTTCAAAAAAGAAAATTAAAAAAAAGCTAAGTAAAGAAGAAGCTGTAGCGGATGAAGTTGAACAAGTAATTCAAAATATTGATTTGACTGATAAGCAACAGCTTTTTTGTGTGTATTATATTAGGTGCTTTAATGCTACCAAAGCATATCAAAAAGCATATGAATGTGATTATACAACTGCAATGGTCAATGGAAGTCAATTACTTAGAAATACTAAGGTAAAAGATGAAATTATACGATTGAAACGAGAACGATTTAATAGAGAATTTCTAAGTGAATCCGATGTATTTCAGAAGTATATGGATATTGCATTTGCTGATATAACAGATTTTCTTGAGTTTGGAACGGAAGAAGTTCCCGTGATGGCAATTTATGGACCTGTAAAGGTAAAAGATCCAGATACTGGAGAAGAAAAGCAATTGACAAAGACAGTTAATACAGTTCATTTTAAGGACAGTATGAATGTAGATGGCTCAATCCTGTCAGAAGTAAAGCAAGGAAAAGATGGTGCGAGCATTAAGCTTGCCGATAGAATGAAAGCGTTACAGTGGCTTTCAAATCATATGGACTTAGCTACAGAAAAGCAGAAAGCCGAGATTGAGCAAATCAAAGCGCAGACAGAAGTGCTAAAACTTAAGACTCAGGGTGAGGGAGAAGATGATACCGCAGATGATGGATTCATAGCAGCATTAAATGGAACTGCAGCAGAGGATTGGAAAGATGAAGAAGAGTAGACAGATTTTTCATTTCAAACCATTTTCCAAAAAGCAGCGTAAGGTTTTGAACTGGTGGTGTGATGATTCACCGGTAAAGGATAAAGATGGAATCATAGCAGACGGAGCAATCCGTTCCGGTAAAACGGTCTGCATGTCATTATCCTTTGTATTGTGGGCAATGACTACTTTTAATGGTCAGAATTTCGGAATGTGCGGAAAGACAATCGGTTCATTCCGGAGAAATGTATTGTTCTGGCTGAAACTGATGCTAAGAAGCCGGGGGTATAAGGTAGTAGACCACAGGGCTGATAATCTGATTGTTATTTCAAAGGGAGATGTAGTTAATAATTTCTACATATTCGGTGGAAAAGATGAAAGTTCACAGGACCTTGTGCAAGGTATCACATTAGCCGGAGTCTTTTTTGATGAAGTAGCACTGATGCCGGAATCATTTGTGAACCAGGCAACCGGACGTTGTTCTGTGGATGGTTCTAAGTATTGGTTCAACTGCAATCCGGATGGACCATATCATTGGTTCAAGGTAAATTGGATTGATAAAATAAAGGAAAAGAATCTGTTGTATCTTCATTTTACAATGGATGATAACCTCTCTCTTACTGAAAAGATAAAAGAGAGATACCGCAGCATGTATACTGGAGTATTCTTCCGAAGATATATATTAGGTCTGTGGGCAATGGCAGAGGGTATTATTTATGATATGTTCAACGCTGATGACCATGTGACCGAGGAAGAACAGGAATTATATCCTACCGGAAAATATATCAGTATTGACTATGGAACCCAGAATGCAACAGTATTCCTGATGTGGGAAAAATCATTAAGTGGCAAATGGTGCTGCACAAAAGAATATTATTATTCTGGAAGGGATAAGGGAAAGCAGAAAACAGATGCAGAATATGCAAAGGATTTAAAGGACTTTGTTGGAAATAAGAAAATAAGAGCAGTAATTGTTGACCCGTCTGCAGCATCCTTCATAGCGGAACTACGGAAGAAAGGGTTTACGGTAATTAAAGCAAAAAATGATGTAGCAGATGGAATCCGTCTGGTTGGGACATTACTCAATCAGAAACGGATTCTTTTTTATGCGTGTTGCAAGAATACACTTAAGGAATTTGCTTCTTATATATGGGATGCGAAAGCGGCAGACCGTGGAGAAGACAGACCAGTGAAGCAGTATGACCATGCAATGGATGCGGTACGTTATTTTTGTAGCACCGTGCTTGGTAACCAGGTAGCGAGAATAAAAAGTAAGCAGCAACTTGGATTTGGATAGGAGGTTAAAAAGTGTTTGTATTTACATATCCGGCAGAAAAGTATGATGAACTTAATATAAGAAAAACAGATATATTACATTTAATTAATAAGCACATCACAGTAGCATCTGCTTTGAAAAAGAAAATGGATTACTATGAGGGTGAGCAGGCAATCCTTGAACGCAAGAAAGAGGACGGTGCACCAAATAATAAACTGGTATGTAATCATGCGAAAGATATTTCTGATACAGCAACCAGTTATTTTATCGGTGAGCCAGTTACATATAAGTCAGATGATGATATATCAGATTTATTAAAAGCACTGGAGAATGCCGGGGCAGATGAAGCAGATGGTGATAATGGTCTTGATTTATCCATTTATGGACTGGCATTTGAGTATATGTATGCCAAAGAGGGACAGACAGAACTTGTATGTAAGAACCTTTCACCACTTAGAACATTTATGGTATATGACGATACCATTGAACAGAATGAATTATTTGCAGTTTATTATTATCGGAAAAAGGATGACACTGATACTTATCCAATACAGTATATTGCAACAGTGCTTACACAGAATTATAAGTATGTGCTTAATATACAGGATAGTAATGAGCCGCAGGAAACGACAGAGGAACCGCAGCCACATTATATGGGAGAGGTTCCGGTCAATGCATATCAGAATAATAAGCTTGGAATTGGGGATTTTGAGTTACAGATTCCGCTTATAGATGCATATAATGCAATCATGTCTGACCGGGTAAATGATAAGGAGCAGTTTGTAGATTCTATTCTGGCCATATACGGAGCACTGCTTTCGGATGAGATAGAGGATGAAGGGGAAGGTACCGGAACACAGAAAGCAATGAAGAAACTGAAAAGGGAGAAACTGTTGGAACTTCCGGACGATTCAAAAGCAGAATATCTTACACATACCTTTGATGAAGCTGGAGTGGAAATCTTACGAAAAGCTATTGAGCAGGATATTCATAAATTCAGTCATATCCCTTGCATGACAGACGAATCCTTTGGTGGAAATGTATCTGGTGTTGCAATGGAATTTAAATTGCTTGGAATGGAGAATATCACCAAAATAAAGACCAGATATTATAAAAAAGGTCTTCGTAAGAGATTAAGGATATTTGCACATTGGCTGTCTGTTAAAGGCAAAAATGTTGATATATCCGGTATTAAGACTGTATTTACCAGATGCATGCCAAAGAATCTGTTGGAAATTTCGCAGTGGGTTAGCAATCTTTGGGGTAAGGTCAGCCGGAAAACATTACTTTCTCAGATTCCTTTTGTAGATGATGTGGAGGCAGAACTTACGGCAGTTAATGAAGAAGAGGAAGAAGCTATAGAGAAACAGAAGAAATTATTTGATAATCATCCAAATGATAAATTAGAGGAAGATACGGATGGCGAAGCTTAATTACTGGGAGCGCAGGGAAGCACAGGATATGTATAATTACATGGAAAGTGCAGAGAAAAAGGCAGATGAAATAGTACAGCTATATTTGAAAGCATCTCGGTATATTTCTACGCAGGCAGACCAGATATTTGATAAATACAAAGGCAAATATGGTCTGTCTGAAAGCGAAGCACGCAGACTGTTGAATGAATTAAAGGACAAGACCTCACTGGACGAACTTCTGCAGAAGCTTAGAGATGGAGATTCTAATGACAGCCGCAAAGAGTTGAGAAAACAGCTAGAATCGGCTGCATACCAGGCAAGGCTGGAAAGATTACGGCAGTTACAGAATCAATTGGATTTTGTAATGATGAGAGTTTATAAGCAGGAGTTACAGCGAAACCGTAGTTTTTATACTGATTTTGCCAATGAAGCCTACTATCGTGAAATGTATAATATTCAGCAGAGAGCCGGTGCAGCATTTTCATTTGCGCATATATCCAAGGATACAATCGAAGAGGTAATAAATAGCCGGTGGTCTGGTGAAAATTATTCCTCCAGAATATGGAAGAATACAAAAACGTTAGCACAGGAATTAAAGGAGCAATTACTGCTGGAACTGGTTACCGGTAAAACACACCGGGAGATAGCCAATGAGATTGCTAATAAGTATGCAGCAGGTGCCAGCAGAGCCAGACGGTTAATAAGAACAGAGAGTAATTATCTCGCCGGAGAGATGAGTTTTAAAGCATATGCGGCAGCAGGCATAGAGAAGTATATGTATTTGGCGGTGCTGGATTTAAAGACTTGTACCACCTGTTGCAGAACACTGGATGGAAAGATATTTTATACAAAGGATAAAAAGGTTGGTGTCAACTGCCATCCAATGCATCCGTGGTGCCGGTGTACGGAAATAGCTGTTCTGGATGAAGATTGGCTAAAGGATATGACCAGAAAAGCATTAGATCCTAAGACGCATAAGAAGATAGATGTTCCGTTAACCATGAGTTATGCTCAATGGTATCAGAAATATGTGGAAGGGAACCTGGATGCCAAGCTGGAAGAAAAGAGAATCCGAAATACAACATCAGATAGGATTCAGTATAAAAAATATCAGGAGATTCTTGGCGAAGAAGTGCCGGAAACGCTGGAAAAATTCCAAAAAATGAAGTATAATAATACTGAAAATTGGGAACTGTTTAGAACGTATACTCGCTCCGTGAAGAATGGAATGATATCACCACTATCCGGATTTACTAATTATCAAAAGGTATATGGTGATATTGAAAAAAATGTTATTGGAATAAAGACTTCTGAGGGAATAGAAGTAAAGGGACAGAGTAAACATTTCATGGAGAGAGTGATTGGAACCATGAAAGACCCCAAAACAGGAAAACCACGTTCTGGAGTTACTATTGAAGGAATAAAAGATGCATTGGAGAAACCATTAAAAGTGATGCCTGTGAGAACATCAGTTAATGGTGATAAAAGCCAAAAATATATTGGAAAAGGTGGAACAGTTACAATAAATCCAGATAGTGGTTTATTGATTCAATGTAATCCGACAGATGTAGATTACATAAGGAGAATAGAGAATGCGAAAATTTAAACTTACAAATGAACAAATCGAATTTCTTAAAGAAATGTATCCTGATAATGAACTTGTCCAGCGAGTATTGAATAGTGGGGAAAATGGAGTTTTTGAAATTGATGTAGATACTAAAATTGATTTTATGGATTATATAGAAGATGAATCCGTATATTGGATGGATAAACATCAGGAGGGAACATCAAAAACTCATATGTTGGAATCCATACGGGATGATATATATTATCAGACCAATTAGTTATCAGAAGTAGTAAATATTATAAAATGAATAATTATAGATACCACTAGCCATTAGGTCAGTGGTATTTTTATACCAATTTCTAGGAGGTGAGAAAATGAAAATCAAAGTAACAAAGCGGTATGTGGATAAGTACACAAAGAAAATTGTGGAAGAGGGTACAGAAACGGAAATGATCGCAGAACGTGGCAAGGAATTGATAAAAGAAGGTGTTGCCAAAGAAGTAAAAGTAACAGGAAAAGAAGCATAGAAGGGCGGTGATTCCTTATATCTCCCAGCTATGGGTTAAATAGTGATAAGCACGCAGATTGTATTCTGGGTGTTATTTTTATGCCTTTTTTCCGCAGGCTTTAAAGAACGGTAGAACAATGTGGTATGCAACGGACTGGGGGAAAGACCGGCTCGGGGCAGGAAGGAGAAAATATGAAGAATAAAGAAGTAAAGGCATTGAGAATGCCACTGAAATTACAGTTTTTTGCAACCGGAGACGGTGACGGCACTGGAGAGGGTGACGGTTCCGGGGATGGAGCAGGAGACGGAGATGGCACAGGTGAAGGTTCAAAGGGTGAACCACCAAAGACCTTTGATGATTTCTTGAAAACAGGAGATTTCCAGTCAGAATTCGACCGGAGAGTGCAGCAGTCAATTACAACAGCACTTAAGAATCAGAAAGAAAAGTATGATGCTTTAATGGATGACCGGTTATCAGAAGCAGAGAAACTTGCCAAGATGACAAAGGATGAAAAACAGGAATACCTCAATAAAAAGCATGAGAAGGAGTTATCTGACAGAGAAGCCGCTATAACCAGAAGGGAACTTATGGCAGAAGCGAAGAATACTCTTGCAGAGAAAAAACTTCCGGTAACATTGGCAGACGTGCTGGTGTATACAGATGCAGATTCCTGCAACAAATCCATTGAAGCAGTAGAGAAAGCCTTTACCGAAGCGGTAGCCGCTGCCGTAGAAGAAAAGCTGAAAGGCGGAAAGCCAATGAAAAACGGTGATTCCAATGTAACAGAGTTGGACAAAATCGTTAGTATGATGAGTGAATAGGAAGGAGATTTTAGAAGATGGCAATTAACACATTAGCAACAGCAACAAATTTTCAGAAAGCATTGGACGTGTTAGCAGTTCGTGAAGCTGTAACCGGCTGGATGGAAGCAAATGCAGGTCAGGTAAAATATACCGGTGGTGCAGAAGTAAAAATTCCGAAAATGTCGGTACAGGGTCTTGGAGATTATGACAGAGATAACGGATATCTCATGGGTTCCGCTACTTTGGAATATGAAACTAAAAAGATGACTCAGGATAGAGGTCGTAAGTTCCAGTTGGATTCTATGGATGTTGATGAGACTAACTTTGTAACAACTGCATCTTCCGTTATGGGAGAGTTTCAGAGAACAAAAGTTATTCCGGAGATTGATGCATACCGTCTTTCCAAGATTGCAACAGAAGCAATCAATGCAAATGTGGCAGGTATGGTTCAGTATGGATACACACCGGGAGCAGCTAATACAAGTGCACTTCGTAAAGTAAAGGAAGGTATTGCTGCAATCAGAGACCTTGGTTATGATGGACCATTAGTAATTCATGCTACAGACAGCTTTATTTTGGAGTTAGAGTTAGAACTTGCGAATAAGATTTCTACAGTAAACTTCAAAAAGGGCGGTATTATTACTAAAGTTCCGGCGGTTGATGAAGTACCAATTATTCCAACGCCGGCAAATCGTCTGGTAACAGCAATTAAGCTGAATGACGGCAAAACGAGCGGTCAGGAAAAAGGTGGATTTGAGAAAGGGGCAACTGCAAAGGATATCAACTTTGAAATTATGCCACTTAAAACACCGGTAGCAATTTCCAAGCAGGATAAGATGAGAATCTTTGACCCGAATACAAATCAGAAAGCAGATGCATGGGCAATGGATTACAGACGTTTCCATGATTTATGGATTTTGGAAAATAAAGTTAATTCCATTTATGTAAGCATTAAGGATTCAGAATAACAGGAGGTAGTACATGAGAGTTAAGACTGACAATGTTGAGAGAGTTGTTTCGGATGAATACGGAAGAGAACTGGTGGCAAGTAAAAAAACCGTGGAAGTGCCGGAAAAAGAGGTAGAGACTAATTCCCTGGAAAAGCTGAAAGTAGACGAATTAAAGGCACTGGCATCTGAAAAGGGAATTGAAGGAGCTGCGACTATGAAAAAATCTGAGCTTCTGGATATCTTGAAGGATGTGGTCTAGGTGACAGATATTGAAAAATTAAAAAAGCTTACCGGAGAGAGTGACGAAGAGTTGCTCTCTCTTTTGCTGGAAGAAGCAGAAGCTTTTGTGCTGTCATATACGAATCGGACACACATTGTAAGTGGTCTGGACAAAGCAGTAAGAGATCTGGCAGTAATTGCTTTGAACCGGATGGGAACCGAAGGAGAGACCGGGCGAAGTGAGGGCGGAGAGACATATAGCTTTGATAATGCCCCAAAGCAGGTATATACCCTGATGAACCGGTACAGATTAGCGAGGTGTGGCGGACATGCGTATGAAGCGAAGCAGAATACAGAAGTATCACCATAGAAGCAAGGAAACAGGAAAAGATGCCGAGGGTGGTATTTTTACACAGTATCAGGAAGCAGTTCCTTTTAATGGTGAGATATGGCCGGCATCCGGTGAAGTGCAGGCTAAGTTATATGGAGAAAAATTATCATATATCCGAAATGTGCGGATAGAGGGCAGATATGTCATTACTACAGACAGAGCCGGAGTTGTTCATTATGTGTATCCGGATGGACTGGATATTGTGGAATCAGATGGATTATGCCTGTATGTGGATGGCACTGCAGACCCGGATTATAAGGTTATTGCAATTAAACCATATCAGAATCTTACTCTGGAGGCTATGAAGATATGATAGAGGGTCTTGATAAGCTGTTGAAACGAATTGAGCGGTATGAGAATGTGAGTACCGTGCAAGGGGTAAGGAAAGGAATTGCACTGGTGCAGGCACAGGCAAGGGCAGGCTGCATAAGTGAGACTGGAGAATTGAGAAATTCTATTCACGTCAGTGATGAAGTGATTGGAAAAAATAAAGTGGTTGGAACCTGCTTTACAAACAAATCCTATGCGCCTTATGTAGAATTTGGCACGGGTCCCAAAGGGCAGGCGAATCATGCCGGAATATCACCTAATGTACCGGTTGCCTATAGCCAGTCACCGTGGTGGATACATGAGAGCCAGATTGATAAAGGTCTGGCAGAAAAGTATCACTGGTTTTACATAGACACCAAGGACGGACGTTTCTATCAGTGTAATGGACAGCCAGCAAGACCATTTATGTATCCGGCATTGAAAAATAATGAAGAGAAGATAACCAGATTGATTGCAAATGACATTAAGGAGCAGCTGAAATGAAAAATGTGAAAGACATTGTATATGGAGCAATTAGTGGTGTAGTGGAAAATACCACGGATTCGTATCCGAGTAACTTTGAAAATCTCCCGGCAGTTCAGTATATCGAGGATGAGAATAGCGTATATGAGAGAACCGGCAATAAAGAAGATAAATCTTATGTCAGATATATTGTGGATATCTGGGACAGAAAAAGCACATCCCAGACCACATTGGAAATTGATAAAGCTATTTCTGCTATCGGTCTTGTGCGTACATCCTGTAAAGATGTACCGGAACAGGGTGGATTGAAACATAAACACATGGTATATGAAGGAATTATTGATATGGATTCTGAAATCGTATACTGGGACAAATAAGAAGGAGGAAGAAAGCATGTTAGCAAATGGAGCAAAGTTAGAGTATAAGAAGGGCGAACAGTGGGTAGACTGCCCGGGCTTAAAGGAAATTCCGGATATTGGAAATGAACCGGAAAAGGTAGATAATACCTGCCTTACCGATAAGCACAAAGTAAACGAAAATGGTATCGGTGATTTAGGGGATATGACCTATAAATTCAAATACGATAACAGCAAGGCAGACTGCCCTTACCGTGTGTTCCGTGATAAGAAACCGGATGAAGTTACCGAATTCAGAGAAACACTTGCAGATGGTTCTGTTACCGAATATTCTGCACAGACATCTGTAAAGCGTACCGGCGGAGCAGTAAACGGAGTAATCGAGTTTGAATTAACAATGGCAGTACAGAGTGATTTTACTTATACTGACCCAGCCTAAGAGAAGGAGGATAAAAATCAATGGACGGATTAGATGAAATGTTACAGACAGAAGATAAAGAGAAAAAGGTAGTTGCAATGAATCAGAAAGAGGAACAGCCAAAGCGTAAGCAGTTCCATTTCTGGAGTGTGGCAGGAGTAGACCATAAGTTGAAGCTGACCACTTCCATGATTACCAAATTGGAAAGTAAGTACAAGACCAATGTTATTAATCTGGTCATGAACGAAGGGGTACCGCCACTTTCTGTAATGCTTACCATTGTGCAGGCAGCACTTATTCCGTGGGAGCATGGAACCAGTTATAAGGATGTAGAGAAGTTATTTGATTTATGGCTGGAGCAGGATGGTGGAGATCAGCAGAGTTTCTTTAAAGAGGTAATTGTTCCACTGATGGCGGTATCCGGTTTTTTTACGGAGAAACAGACAGCGGAGATTCTCGAAAGTCTGGAGGAGAGAGCCAGTCAGATTTAATATCCGATTACATTGATTTATTATATCCAAGAGCATTAGACAGCGGAATCTCAGTCGGGAAGTTTTGGAATTCTTCTCTGACTGAGATTTTGGATAGGATAGACAGCTATGACCGGAGAAAAAAGTCTGAAATTAATCTCATGTTTATGCAGGCAGATTTGATTGCCAATAGGGTAGCGAAATGTTTTGACCCACAAAAGGTAAAAACTGTCATGCCGTGGGACTACTTCCCAGAAGTATTCGAAAAGGAAAGAAAAGAATATGAACAGCAGGAAGTTATAACTGTAAAAAATAGAAGACGTGCTGCAATGGATGAATATAACCGCAGGCGGCACATGCAGGCAGGAGGTGAGAATGAATGAGTGATGAATCCTTAGAAAAATTGAAGGTTGTAATTGAAGCCAGTGCAAATCCGTTCCGGGAAGAAATGAAGAAGCTTCGGAAGGAAATGAATGATTCCAGTAAGGTTGTAGATGACCAGATGAAGAATATTAAAGCGGATATGGACAAAACAATGGAGCCTATCCGTAAAGTGCAGGCACAGATACGAAGAATTGGTGAAACCATGAAAAGCGTACTTGGAAAGAGCCTGCCGGGTAACCAGTTTAAGGATATGAGCAACAGCATTGAGAAGACTCAGAAGAAACTGGACAAGCTGATTGCAGCAAAGCATGAGCTGGAGGATTCCGGCAAGGATATGGAACTTACCAAAAGTTATCGGGAATTAGAATCTTCTGCAGCAAAGGCAGAGGAAAGACTTCTGGAATTAAAAGGTAATATTAGTGCATTAGAAAGTGCCGGTCTGGATATGGAGTATACAGATGATTTCAAGGAACTGATGAAGGTTACTGATGCGGCAGAAAAGAAACTGAATTCTTATATTGAACAGGAAGACAGGATGAAAGCCACAGGTACCGTAAATAAGAAGAGTAATAGCTGGAAGAATTTGCAGTACAATATTGAACAGGCTAGAAACACTTATAATGCATATAAGATGGATATGGCAAATGCTACACCATCTGAAAAGTATCAGAATACAGCATCATGGAAGAAATTACAGGCAGAAATCGAGCAGACCGAGAAAAAACTTGCGGAATATAAGTCTGAGATGGAAAGCCTGTCGGAATCTGAAAAGGTGCAGCCTACCGATAAATGGCGGAAGGTTCAGAAAGAAATTTATGATACCAGAATCGAACTGGCACAGATGAATGAGGAACAGCAGAAGTATGAGAAAAGCGTCAGAGTCAGCAGGGTTTCCAAAGTTTTTAAGAATGTACTGAATACTTTTAAATCATTAGGACAGTCCATTAAGAAAAGCGGTGGCTTATTTGCATCACTGATTCAAAAATTTAGAAATGGAATTCCTTGGTTTAACAAGACCAGAAATTCTATGCATGGTTTAGGCAATTCTGGTAGCAGGCTTGGTAATATCTTTAGAACCCTTGGTATGACAGCAAGGTTTATGTTTGCCAGCTTTGCAATAACCGGCACCATTAATGGCGCAAAAGAGGGATTGAAGAATCTTGCACAGTACAGTGATACTACGAATGCTAGTATCTCAACTTTGTATAGTGACCTCATTACCTTAAAGAATGCTTTTGCAGTAGCGTTTGCACCTATTTTGAATGTGGTAACTCCAATTCTGGATACCTTTATTACCTATTTAATAGATGCGGCAAATGCGGTGGCACAGTTCTTTTCAGCACTTACCGGAAGTCCGACATGGACTAAGGCAACCAAAGTACAGAAGGATTATGCCGGCAGCCTGAATAATACTGCATCAGCAGCGGCAGCAGCCAAAAAGGAATTGTATGGTTTTGATGAAATAACCAAGCAGTCAGATGACAGCAGTTCCGGTAGTGGTGGAGCAGGCGGTTCTATTGGCAGCATGTTTGGCACGGAGGAAGTGAGCAATCAGTTCTCCAATTTTGCTCAAATGGTGAAAGATGCATGGAAAGATGCTGATTTTAGCGAGATAGGTGAGATTGTCGGTACTAAGATTAGGGACGGACTGGACAGCATTAATTGGGATGCAATACAGGAAACTTGCAATAAAATTGCTAAGAGCATTGCAACCTTTATCAATGGATTCATTGGTACGGAAGGTCTTGCCGAGAGTATCGGAAGTACAATCGGAAATGCTATTAATACCGGAGTAGGAATGGCACACACCTTCTTTTCTACTACAAATTTTGTTGGGTTGGGCGAATTCATAGCCACGACAGCCAATACAGCCATTATGGATACCACAGACTGGGGATTGATTGGCGAAACTGTAGCAGAGGGATTAAAGTCCGGTATAGAAACCTGGTATGGATTTGTAACAACCTTTAATTTTGAAGGGTTAGGTAGCAAAATTTCAACGTCTGTAAATACTTTTTTTACGGAAATGGGAATGGTTGACAAAAAGACAAATTTAACAGGTTGGCAGACAATGGGAATGTCTTTTAGCAAAAGTATAGATGGATTTATTACAGCAATCACTACTGCATTAAAAACCTTAAAATGGGAACTTGTTGGACAAGCTATTGCTGATTTTATTTGTGGTATTGAATGGGGAAAAATAGTGTGGGATTTTTCTGAAATGTTAGGCTCACTGTTTGAGGGGATAATTACTTCATTAGCTTCAGGATTTATGAATTGGTGGTGGGATATTACAGGCACGGGAATGAAAATAACACCAGAAAGTGCAAAGAAACTTGAAGAAAACCAGAGCGAAATGGAAAAGTGGTTGGAACAATATCCAGGCTTGACAGAAAGTGATTATTATACTTATAAAACTACTGGAAAAGTTTTAGAACATGACCCCAATGGACCATTAGCACCAAATAAGGATAAGAGGCAGGATTCAATAAATAAATTATATAAAAATCGTGATTCAAATTTTCCTGATAATGGTGGAGTAAGTCGAAGTATTGATAATAAAGATGGAGGAGGTGGGGGACGCAGTATTGATGAGTTACAATGGGCTGTGACACATGGTGGAATAGGAAAAACAATGTATTTAAAAATAAAATCCCTTACAACAGCGGATGATATTTATAATCCATTGCAGTCCTCATTTTCCAAGAAACCTTTAACTACAGCTACAAAGACAACCTCTGGGGTAAAACTCCATGAAGAAGTGCAGGGTGGAATTACATCTGCTGGAGCATTCCATAATGCTGTAAAATCCACTACAACTGGAAATATGGTATTTGATTTTGTTCAGTCAGATTTTGTAAAAAACATGTTACATACTGGCACAAAGTCAGATACTAATGGACACTCTATATTTGGCTGGGTGCAGGGAGCATTTGGGCAGAGTATATTTCATACTGGGGCAAAATCAGATACCAGTGGTAGTATGATACATCAGACAGTGCAGAATACTTTTGGGGCACAAAGCCTTAGCACATCTGCAACGGTAACCACTAGTGGAACAGATCTTAGAAATTCGTTGCAGGCATCTTTTGGTGGAAACCCATTAACTATCGGAGTATCATTGGTTAGAAATGGATGGAGTTCTCTTACAGATTGGGTTAACAGCTTCTTTGGAAGCGGAAATTCTGGAAGAGGAGCATCAATAACAAGAAGAGCAGATGGCGGACTTTTTTCTGGTGGGGTTTGGCATCCGGTTACTGCTTATGCAGGCGGTGGTTCACCTGCAAGTGGTCAGTTTTTTATGGCAAGAGAAGCTGGGCCGGAGTTAGTAGGAACAATTGGACGGCATACTGCTGTAATGAACAATAACCAGATAGTATCCTCTGTATCAGATGGTGTATATTCTGCGGTGTTATCGGCAATGTCTCAGACAGCACGAAACAATAGCACGCCAATGGAATTACATGTTTATGTAGGGGGAGAAAAAGTGACAGATTATGTCATCAAGGATATTAATGGTAGAACAGTTTCAACCGGAAAATGTCCAATTTTAACGTAATTTGGAGGGTAGTGTAAGCTGCCCTCTTTTCAAATAATACACAAATGTGTATAATTAAATTATTATGTAAAAGGAGGATGGTTATGATATTTTGTAAAAATTGTGGAAATCCGTGTAGAATTGGAACGGAACCGGTCGGAAGAGACCAGAGCGGCTTGCCAGTATTTCATAGATTTTCGTATTGTGATAGATGTAGATTGAAGGAAGATTTGGATATTAATATAGAAGAAAAGGCAGAAGTGTATTCCATTATTAGCTTCGTATTTGCAATAGTGGCTCTTGTTATAGTTAAGTTGATGCCTGTAATATCTGTAATTATCGGACTTGTAAGCTTTGTACTGGCAGTATTGGGAATGGAAGAAAAGTATAGAGTACTTGCAAAAATTGCAATAGTTCTATTCATTATTACAATGTTTATATTTATGTTTGGTACAACTGGATGGCTGTGTTTGCTATCTGCATAGAAGCAATAAATCAATTTATATATAGGAGGTATGAGTTGTGGCTTTAATAAGGTGTCCTGGATGCGGTGAAAACATTAGCGAATATGAGAGAAGTTGTCCATTTTGCGGGAAATTAATAAAATTGGATAATGGTAGAAAAGTAATACATAACAATATTTTCTTTAAAGAAGAATATTCAAAGATAAATATAAAATGTCCCAATTGCAAATCTAAATGTGATGTTCAGACAGAGAAAGTTGGTTTGGATGAGAACGATAATTTTGTATATCACACAATAGCGTATTGCAATAGATGTGGTGAAAAATACGATTTAGATATGCAGGAGTTGTTAGTGAAATCTCATAGAAGTATATTAGGAATATGCACGGCTATTATAGCAGTCATTTCAATAGTGTTTATGGGAGTACCAATTATAGGATGGCTATTAGCTTTTGTTGCATTTGTTTTGGGATTGATTGACTGTGCAATAAGTGATGAACATCATGGAGATGCAATATTTGGAATTATTGTATTTGCCGCTTGGACGGTAACAATAATTTTGAATTTTTTAAATTAATATACAAAGGAGGCATGAGTTATGATACTATGCAAAAAATGCGGGAATCCGTGTAGAATCGGCGCAGAGCCAGTTGGAAGAGATAGCAATGGATTGCCGGTATTTCACAGATTTTCTTATTGCGATAGATGCAGATTAAAGGAGGATTTGGATTTAGTTCAAAATGAACCAAACTCCAAATCAAAAAAACGTAAAGATTCACTGTTAAGTATAATAGCATGTGTTTTTTCTGGAGTTGCGGGTATTTTCCCTATGATTGCTATTGTTGGATGGATATTGGCACTAACAGGTATGATTATAGGACTTGTTGACTTGGGAACAAAAAAGCCGGGAGAAAGACATTTAGGTTCTTATTTTTCTATAATTGTTTTTCTATTATATTGTATCGTACTGTTTATTTAGTTAGAGGAGGCATGAATTATGGCTTTAATTAATTGTCCGGAATGTGGCAGACAGATAAGCAATCAGGCAGAAAAATGTCCTAGTTGTGGATTCCCTATAAGTCGAATGAATCAGCAACTAAATTATTCTCAGATACAGGGACAACCAGTACAGATGCAAACGTGTCCACAATGTGGATTAGTGCATCCGGTAAGTCTGTCGATTTGTCCAAGATGTGGTGCAATGGCACGATATGAAAAAGGGATTGATTACGAAAAAGCAGCACAGGATGTAAAGAAAGAAGAGGATAATAATAAGAGTAATGCAATTTTTGGTTTGATAATTTCTATTGTTGCAATGCTAGTATCTTTTATGGGGCTTTCTTTATATTCACTTATTCTGATTCCGTCATTCCTATTATCCATAAGTGGAATTAAATCGAAAAGTGGACGAGGAATGGCAATAACAGGAACGATATTTTCTGGAATTGCAGCATTTTTGATGTTAGTATTTTCAGTGGTTTGGACGGTGAGTATTAGATGATAATAAAATGCCCAGAGTGTGGAAAAGATGTTAGCAGTCAAGCAAATAGCTGTCCCGGTTGTGGATTTCCAATAAAAAATTATTTGAAAGATTTCCAGAAACAGCAAGACGAGAGCAAAGAAAAACATACGGATCCAATAGCCGGTTTTATATTTAGTTTGATAGCATTATTTTGGGTTGGGTCTGGTTCTATATTGGTTGCAATACCAATTATAATTGCTTTTGTAATTGGAGTTATAGGATTAACGGAACGTGGAGCAGATGGATTTGCAATCACAGGAATAGTGATTAGTGTATTGGATGCTTTATTATTAATTGGAGTAATGGTGTTATAAAAAGGAGGTAGGGTTATGAATTTAATTATTTGCCCGGAATGTGGAAGTAGAATTAGTGACCAGGAAAAGGATTGTCCAGTTTGTGGATATCCACTAAACAAAAATGTCTATTATCAGTATGCACCAATGCAGGATAATAGGAATATTAAAAAAGAAGAAGCAGCACAAAAGGAATTATCGAGTCTTTCGACAAGTGCATTGATACTTGGAATATTAGGAGTAGTCTTTAGTTTTGTATTTTTTGGAATAATTTTTGATATAATTGCGATAATTTTTGGGTGCATAGGAATTGCTAAAAAACGCAAGAATGGTTCGGCAATAGGTGGATTATGTACTGGAATTGCAGGAGTTCTTATAGTTATTATTTTATTGCTTGTCCCAAGTAGTACAACTGAAAATAAGACTAGCCCAGAAGAAAATAACAATTATGTATCTGAAAATAATACAGAAGATACAACGGTTACAGAGCCAGAAAAAGAATCAACTGAAACAGAGAGTGAAGTAAAGCCAGAAGATGTAGCAATAGAGGAACAGACACTATATGATAGTAATGGTATTATTATAAAAGCAACAGGCCTAGAAAAAGATTATTTTGGATATACCGTTAATATATACATAGAAAATAATTCAGATTTGAATTTAGGCTTTAATGCTCATGCTTATGCTGTAAATGGAATGATGACAGGTGACAGCATTTATGCAATGGATTGTGATGTTGCTGCCGGCAAAAAGGCAAATACCAGTCTTGATATAGGTTCTTCTTTTATGAAGGAGAATGAGATAGAGGTAATTCGAAACATCCAAATACTGTTTTGGGCATATGATAATGATGCATCATATAAGGAATTCGATACCGGTCAGTTGACAATTTCCACCACGGCGGATGATGGTAGTTACAATGTAGTTACCGGTCAGAATATTTATGATGATGGAAGTATCTCTGTAGACTATTTATATCGGGATGGAGATAAATTCTATTATTGCCTGACAAATAATACAGATAATTACCTGTCTCTTATACACATCTCCGAGCCCACGAGACTACGCTGC
>ENA-UAPA01000359-UAPA01000359.1-human-gut-metagenome-genome-assembly--contig:-NODE-359-length-22664-cov-11.343492_pt1 | contig 22664 bp, 15 predicted proteins | sample MGYA00243476_ERZ654569 | MGnify/ENA primary metagenome ERZ654569 (study PRJEB26926, sample SAMN06164726) | human gut metagenome | biome: ENVO:00009003; feature: ENVO:2100002; material: ENVO:00002003... | reverse complement strand
TTTTATTGATGATAAGGGTTTGATATTTGCGTCTCAAATCCTCGTATTCCTTGATCTCCTTTTCGAATGCCATAATCTTCTGTATTTGTGGGGACAAAGATAGTGCAAAGTTCTTCATTTCAGATGTGGTTATTCTTTGAATTTCGATATTTTAACGAAGATTATCTGTTTTCAGCAGAAAAGCCATGTAGAGGGGAAGAATGAGAGTTTGTGGGGCTGTACCCACATTTACATCTCCCAGTTTGATGGCTTGAACTACGTGATATTTTTCTGGGTTCGAAAGGATGGTCTTGGCACTTTTGATGTTTCCGTTGCTCGCCTTTACTTCTACCAATGTGCATTCGCCTTCGTATCTTGTAACAAAGTCAATTTCCAACCCCGAATCCTTGCGGAAATAATAGAGCTTACGATTCATCTTACCAAAAATGTCGGCCACCAGATTTTCAAAGATAGCTCCCTTGTATCCATAGAGATTGCCTTGCAGAATATCAGCAGCCGTTCCTTGTTCGAGCATACTGATGAAAAGCCCCGTATCTGCCATGTAAACCTTAAACTGGTCGGGGATGGCGTTGCCATCAAGCGGGAGTTCGGGCGCAGACAGATTGTAGCAACGGCGGATAATGCCTGCATCTTCTATCCATTGCAAACTGCCCTGATATTCACGTCCTCTGGCGTTGGGGCGTACTGTGGCGTATGCGAATTTCTTGTTTTCCTTACTCAGTTGACGTGGAATTGACTCGAAGCATTCTCTGATTCTCGACTTGTCAGCTTGTGGAGCATATTTCAGCATATCTACTTTATATTCTTCGATGATGGCTTGCTGCATCCGTAGCACGTTTTGCATATTATGAGTTTCCATAAATACGCTCACGGCTCTTGGCATTCCGCCAACAATGCAATATTGCAGCAGCAGTTGGCGCATTCTTTCGTGGATGGCTTCTTGTACTGGAGTCTTTTCTTCCAGACAGCGATGCAGGTAGTCGATGGTCATTTTCTTAATGCCATTTGCCCAGAGCCATTCCTCAAAATCCATTGGATACATGTCTATGATAGTCTCGTAACCTACAGGAATTGGAGCCTCTGACGAAGCATTGGTATGGTAACCGCTGACTCCCAGCAGGGAACCCGTACCGATGACATCGTATCTGCCATCAGTCTTGAAGAATTTCAAGGCTGTGCGGGCCCGTGGGCATTCCTGTATCTCGTCAAAGATGATACAGGTCTTGCCCGATACGAAATTGGCATCAGGCATTAAGGTAGAAAGTGTCATGCAGAGGAGATCGATGTTCAGGCCACCATCAAATACCGACTTGTATTCTGGGTGCTGGAAAAAGTCTATATACACAACATGCTCATAATTTTTATGGGCAAAATCGAGTACCGAGAATGTCTTTCCGCATTGGCGACATCCTTTGATGATGAGAGGCATTTTGTGCTCATCACTCTTCCATTCTTTGAGATATTTCTCGATTTTTCGTTTAAACATCTGTTTTCTAATGATTTATGATGTGTTGTTCTCGATGCTGTGCACGTTTTTCAAGGGACTTTTCTTGAATCCATACACGTTTTTCAAGGGACTTTTTGTTCTGCTCTGCCACTTTTTCAAGGGACTTTTCGGTTGCAAAGATACATTTTTTCCTTCTTAAAAGGAAAGAAATCGGTAATTATTTCCTTTTAAAAGGAAAGATTTTCCTTTCTCTCCAATTATTTTTTTGCACTGAGTCCACTTGAAAAAGTCGAAAATCGTATTTTTTGTCTTTGCAACTTATTGATAATCAAGAGTAGGTTTTCGTAAAATTGACTTTTTTAAGTGGGTTCATCCTTAAAAAAAAAGAGTTCTAAAGATGAGAAAAATGTTTCTTGTAACATATTTAATACGTAATGAACGATTTTTGCGTTTCCTTTTGAATATGTATTTATACTTTTGCAGCATCATTTTGATGACAATCATCGAAAATTAACCTAAAAAAATTAATTATGAACCAAATCTCTACATTTTTAACTCTGTTTCTTTTGTGTTTAACAAGCAATTCCTTTGTCAATGCACAAACTGTCGGTTTCTATGCTCCTTACGAGGATATGGAAAACGAATGTAATAATTCTAACCTTTATGGTTCCTATGCATGGTTTGTAGATAACTATGTAAAGAATGGTAAAGGTATTGTCGTTACACCAAGTACTCTTGACAAGATAAAAGACTTGAAGACTCTCTGGGTTGCTTACGATGAGAATAATTTACAGAAGGGTTGGGAATATCTTCCAACTTCTATGACCAATGCTGATGCCTTGACTGCTATTAAGCAACATGTAAAAGATGGTGGAAGCTTGTTTCTTTCATCTTTGGCTACTCAGCTTCTTGTAGGTCTGGATCGTATTGATGCAACCTTGACTCCCAACATTTTCAATACAAGTGTAGGTAAGAAAAACTTTGATTTGTGGGGTGTCAACCCAATCATGGGAAAGGCAGTAGGTGATGTTTACGACCATAGCGATCATGCTATCTACAAAGGATTATTTACAAGTGAATATAAATATCCTGACAATACTGACTGGAACCATATATTTTATCCGCTGATTAATGCTGCTGATAAAGCTGACCATAACTGCATCTGGGATTTAAATGGTTTGAGCGACCTCAGCGACAATCCCAACAAGTTTGTTGATTTTCAGACAAAGACCAATTCTGTTATCTTAGGTACTTGGCAGCATGTTGTCGACTATGCCGTAGCAGGAGTGGTGGAATTCCAACCAACGGCAGACTTCAAGGGTACCATACTTACCAATGGTATAGCTGCCTACGATATGTCGCTTTATCCTGACGGCGCACAGAATAATGATTATATGGTCAATCTTTATAAGATTACAGAGAATACTCTCGAATATCTTAATTCTAAAGCCGATAAGGTTTCTACAGGAATCAAGGATGTAACTTTTGTGGGTGTCAACAAGTCTGATGATGCCTATTACACCCTGCAAGGTGTTAAGGTGGCTTCTCCCTTAACAGCAGGCATCTATGTCCATAACCACAAGAAAGTAGTAGTTAGATAAATCGTTTTATTTAGCTAAAATATCAGTAGTATTTGTTTTTAGGTAGTTAGATTTTTGGATAGGGTGGGTAGGTATACCCACCCCAACCAAAAATAAACAATCCCAAAAATGAATACGATTTACTATCCCTAAACGACATTAACTTATAACTATTATATCCTAATGAAGAAAACATTACTCTTGATTCTTTTCTTCGTGTGCACAGCATTGTGTTCTGCAGTCCAGGCAAGGGTTGGTATGTTCATCGGTTATGACCGTGTTGCCGACATTGTGGATGATGACGAGCGTGCCGCTGCACAGTGGTTTCAGAATCATTATTCGGATGGCATCATCTTTACCCCTGCAAACATCTCTGATATCAATCCCAAGGAGGTTACAGCCCTTTGGATAACCATTGACCGTGTCGGCATTGCCCACGGATGGGACAAGCTGCCTGCACCTTTCTGCAGCACGGCAGCCCTTGCTGTGCTGCGCGATTACTTGAAGCAGGGAGGAAATCTGTTTCTTAGCAATCAAGCCACACAGTTGCTTGTTCCATTGGGACGTATTGACGCAGCTTATGCGCCGGGAATCTTCGGCAGTGGTGAAGGCGGAGAAAATCCAGACAACTGGGGAGTAAACGGATGGCTCGGTATGGCAATGAGTCCTTCTTACGACCGTCGTGGTCATCAGGTCTTCTCAGGTCTGAGTGTCGATGTCATCAATGGACATGAGTTTTTTCCATTCATAGGCGCAGGAAGAAAAGAAGACCACAACTGTATGTGGGACTTCAATGCCATTGCCGGCTTGCAAGATATTCCCAACAAGTTGGCTGACTTTGAGTTGAAGACAGGTTCCGTTGTTCTTGGAACATGGCAGCATGTTGTGGATTGTGCTTGTGCAGGCTTGATAGAGTTCTTGCCTACAGCTGAGTTCAAGGGACGTGTCATCGCCAATGGTATAGCTGCCTATGAATGGAACCAGAACAACGGCACGAATGCTTTCCAAAACAACATAGAGCGATTCACCGCCAATACGTTGGAATATCTACAAAGTGCCCCTACAGGTCTTGGTGCTGCTTTGCCTTTAGAGAAAGTGGCAAGTCTCGACATGAGTATATTCAAGAAGCGCGGCTACTTCTATGTCAAGGACGTTGCTGCACAACAGAATGTGTTTCTTTCGCAGATAACGACACCAGCCAACTTGCCTGGGCCTAAGGGCGATGCCCTGCGCTTCGACGGTTATTCAACCACTTTAGTACCTAAAGTAGACTTGGCAAGCAAGAATCGCAATTCCTTTACCTTCTCCATGTGGGTGGCTCCTGAGGCTTATCCTGCCATGAACATCGACAGAGACGAGAATCGTTTCACGACGATGGCTGGCAACCTGAACCATGAGGAAAAGGCTGGATGGGCTTTCGAACTGAGCAACCGTGGCAACTATCGTTTCAGTTGCTATACTGGCGGCTACCTGACTGTTATCGACGGAAACGGCATGTTGCCGCGTTATGAGTGGAGCCACTTGGTGGCAACGGTGGATGCCGACAACTGTAAGGTGACTTTCTATCGCAATGGTCAGGTGTTGGGTGCTGCCGTTTGTTTGACTACCTTCAATGCTGGCGCTGCTGCCGTCAACATCGGACGCTCCAGCGAGAAGGTCAAGGAATATGGTTATGACCTGAATGTCTTTGACGGACTGATCGACGATATTGAAGTCTATGCAGGAGTTCTTCCATACGAAGACATCAAGGAAACGACTGACCTCGTGCCCGATATGAACTATCCCGCAAGCCATTATGCCGAGGACATCTATCGTCCTGCTTTTCATGGTATGCCTACTGCCAACTGGACCAACGAGACCAATGGTGCGATTTATTACAATGGCAAGTTCCATGTCTTTTTCCAGAAATGTCCTACGGGCAACTATCTTGCCCACATGAACATAGGACACATATACAGCGATGACCTCATCAATTGGCGTGAAGACCGCACAGCCTTTGCACCTACATCCTGGTACGACCTCAAGGGATGCTGGTCGGGATCCGTGTTCCAGAACCCAGACTTCAACGACGGAAAGCCCACTTTTGTCTATACAGGAGTCAATTTCGAAAGGGCTTGCATCGCAACAGGTTCTTCTCTTGATGACAACCTGACTAATTGGGTAAAGCAAGGACCAGTCATCGACCATCGCCCGGATGGTTTGAGCGATGACTTCCGTGATCCTTATTTCTTTAGTCATCATGGTAATAACTACTTGATCGTTGGTGGACGAAAGGGAGATGCAGGTGTAGCCACACTCCATCGTTTCGACAAAAACTCCCGTACATGGAGCAACGATGGAACACTTTTCTTCGAAGGTGCAGTAGGACAGTTGAATGGTGTGTACTGGGAGATGCCTAACGTAACACCTCTTGGTGACAAATGGCTGTTTACTACCACCCCGATGCAGTCTACCCGTGGTGTGAGAACCATCTACTGGTTGGGCGACATTGCTGACGACGGCAAGTTTGTTCCTACTTCGGGCACAGTGGAAGAACCACAGACCATAGAGCTCTCTGGTGTTGCCAAGGACGGTTACGGACTTCTCTCGCCCAGCATCTTCAAGTACAACGACAAGACGCTTCTCTTGGGCATCGTTCCCGACAAGGGAGGCATCGACAACTATATGCAGGGATGGGCACATACCTATTCTTTGCCTCGTGAGATTTGTCTTTCGAGTGACGGAAAGCGTATTGAGCAGCGTCCTTATTCTGGTTTGGAAGCCATGCGCACAGCAACCAAGTTCTCGCAAACCAACTTCGATTTGGACGGTTCTCTTTCTTTGGCTCCTGTTGCCGGCAGAAAGGTGGAAATCTTTGGCAGTTTCAAAGTGTGGAAGGATGAGTTTGGCTTGAAGTTCTTTGGTGATGGCGAGAAAGCTGCCAAGTTGTATTTCACTCCCAAATATAATGCTGTGACGCTCGATATATCCGAAATAGACCGTCTGGTCAACGATGACAGTAGCTTCGGCGGAAAGTACAACAGCCAGTTGCCCGAGAAGATCAATGAGGGTGATGTTGTTACCTTACATATATATATAGACAACTCCATTGCCGACATCTTTATCAACGACAAGTGGGCTTTCTCGGTCCGTATCTATGCCACCAATACTGCTGCCGATAAGGTTGAGGCTTATGCCTTGGGTTCTACACATGTCAACAGCATGAGAGCCTGGGTGCTCGATCCTCAATCCGATGGTATTTCTACAGGCATTGACCATGCGATGGTTTCATGCAATAAGGATGCTGAGGCTCCGGCTTACAATATGGCAGGTCAACGTGTGAACAACAGCTTCCGGGGCTTTGTCATCCAAGGTGGAAAGAAATATTTGAAGAAATAAAAAAATATATATACAAGTCAACAGTTCCCTTCTTGCTGCTGGCGTAAAGATGGGACAAACTAAAAAGTTTTAGAAAATGAAAAAGTTTAAGTTTTTATTCTTGTTGATTTCTCTGCTTGTTTGCTGTGGTCAACTGGCAAAAGCCCAGACAAAGGTGGGAATCTTTATTGAGAAAACTACAGGCCTGGACGATGACGAACAAGCCGCTTATGACTGGTTTCATAATTCTTACAAGCCAGGTTATGGGTTAGAAAAGGTAGTGTTTACACCAGAAAATATCAGTAATTTGAGTGCCAATGATGTCAAGGTATTGTGGATACCGATTAACCGTCAGGGAGATAACGAGAGTGTCGTTAAGCCTTCGGCAATCTATAACCATGTGGAGACTTTGAAGAAATATGTCCAGGAAGGTGGTAATCTCTATCTCACCAATCATGCCACCTTGTTGGTTTCTGAAATTGGTCGTATTGCCGAGCAGTATAAACCTAATACCGTGACTTATGCAGCTGCGGTAGAAAACAGTGATGCTTGGGGTGTCAATCCTCGTTTTGCAGATATGGATTATCGTGGACATGTGCTTTATAGTGGCTTTGTAGCAGGCTCTAAAAATAATTTGTGGGATGACAACTACTTTCTGAATTCAGGCACTTCAAAGGAAGACCACAACTGTTTGTGGACAGGTGTTTCTTATACAGATTTTATCAAAGCTACGAATTCGCATATTCTTGGTAAATGGTCGCAGAATGGCGATACAAACAACTTCGGTGTGGTTGAGTTTATGCCAAGTGGTTCTTATAAAGGAACTATACTTTGCAACGGTTTGGCTGCTTATGAGTGGGACTGTGAAGGCAATGAATTCGTAAACAATATTAAGAAATTCACCGAGAATAGCATCAGCTATCTGGCAAACATCGACAAGAAAATCGGTTTCTTGGTTCCTGGAAGTGACTATAGTCAGAAATATAAAGACTGGGGAGCTGACGATGATACTAAGGCTCTGGAGTGGTTCCAGACTTTTTATGGTGCAAAGGCAAAGTTGGTAACTCCAAATGATCTGGCTTCGTTGAACCCTGCTGAGGCTCCTGTATTATGGGTGCCCATAAACCATGATGGAGTCAGTGCTTACGAAAATATCAACGATGTTTACCGTAACTCAGTAGATGCTCTTAAGTCTTATGCTCAGAAGGGTGGAAACCTTTACTTGACTAACTATGCCGCTTTGTTTGTCGAAAAGATGGGGCGCACGAACGGCAATGACCTTGGCGACGGACTCAAGGCAAATGAGTATGAAATAAAGAATTATAATTTCACAGAAGAGGAATACAAAAATACCAACAGCGATGGAAGAAAAGATAATGGTATCCGTTATATTATAAAAACAAATGAGGTTACAGGCTTCGATAAGTCAGGCTACTTCCCTTATGCAGGTTTAGCTGATGCCACAGGAATACTTAAGACATCACAGTTTGGCTTGAAGGAGCATCATGGAATCATGTGGAAGTTAGAAGGCGATATTGTTAATTCTAACCCAGAGAAGTTTAAAAAGTTTGAGGAAGGAACCCATTCTATTATTTGGGGCTTGCCAGACATCATTGGAGATTATGCCCGTGCCAGTGTGATAGAGTTCCAGCCTTACAACGAGTATTTGGGAACCATTTTTGCCAATGGTGACTTCTCTTACGAGTGGGATGAGACGGCTCGCGATGGTGATGGTAATCCTCAAGGTGGTACAGGCAAGAATATCTACCAGTACAATATAGAACGTTATACCAGCAATATCCTCAATTACTTGTTGGAAACAGCTCCTGCGACTTACACTACCACAAAGGCTCCTATCAATGTGGATGGTAAGGGTATTACTTATTGGAGTACTTTCTATGCCAGCAACAACCGACTCTTGCCAGAGGGTGTTACTGCTTATGCCGTGAAATCAAACAACGATGGCAGGGCGCAGTTGGTAAAGGTTGCCGATGGCGGACAGGTTATCCCTGGCGGTCAGGGCTACTTGCTCAGTACTGCAAAAGAAAATGGTTTCTACCTGACTCCATCTGCCGGCGAAGCCGTTGCTGCACCTGCAGAAAACCTCTTGACGGGTTCTGACGAGGCACGGACTTTTAATAAGGCAGGCTATAAGTATTATATATTGGGTAGGTCGGGCGAAGATTTCGGCTTCTATTGGCAAAAAGGCACAAATGGAAACAGTGTCAATAATGCAGCTCATAAGGCCTTCTTGCGAGTTTCTACTTTAAGTAGTGCCAAGTTCCTCAGCTTTACCTTTGGTGAAGAAACTACAGGTATCAATGGCATTACTGCCAGCGATGCAGAGCAAAACGGCACAGCACTTTACAATCTCGCAGGTCAGCGAGTAGCTAAGGGCTATAAGGGTCTTGTCATCAAGAACGGCAAGAAGTATCTTGTGAAGTAATAAACAAAATTAAGAATCCGTAAACATAGATTTAATATGAAAAAGTCATATATTCAACCATCCATCGTCACCATCCTTGCCGTGGGGGGGCAAATACTTTCTGGTAGTATTAATGTGAATAACACAGAAACCGATACTCCAGAACAGTATTCCAAGAAAAACGATCAGTTCTCCTTCGTGGATGATGAATCTGAGAACGGTTGGCCTAAAGCCACTTCCGTTTGGGATAAGTAAATAAACAAAAGGTAGCAATTCTCACTCTCTGTATAATTGCTACCTTTTTTTTGAAATCTCGCAGGTAGACATAAGATATTACATGTCAGGAGCCATCTTTTTGCGATATTTTAAGAAAATACGTTCATATAGGTGCAATTTTGCTACAATGCAACAATTTTATAGCTCTATGAACGAATATTTATATCCAGTTTGTTTGATTTCTGTTAATTTTGCTTTCGATTTCAAAACCCATTTAATCTACAAAAACTCTTAAACCGTAAACAGTTTATTAGTATGGAAAAAATTAAAGTAATTATGATGAGCATTCTGATGATGCTCGTTAGTTCGGTAGCTTTTGCCCAGGACAATTCTGTCAGAGGTACAGTTACTGACAATAGTGGAGAACCTATTATAGGTGCCACTATCAAAGTTAAAGGTGGTGCTGCCACTCTGGGTACCATTACTGATATTGATGGTAACTTCAATTTAAAGGTAGCACCTGGTTCTACACTCGTTATTTCTTATATTGGTTGCGAGACAAAAGAAGTAAAAGCTGGCGCCAATATGAAAGTTGTGTTGAATGACAACGCAAAAGAACTGAGCGAGGTTGTCGTTACTGGTTACACCACTCAGCGTAAGGCCGATTTGACTGGTGCAGTTTCTGTGATGAATATGAAGGAGCCTGTCAGTGCTTCAGATCCTAACATGCTGAACTCTATGCAGGGTAAATTGGCTGGTGTACAGGTTGTGACAGATGCTGCACCTGGTGGTGGCGGTTCTTCTATCCGTGTGCGTGGTATGAGTACTATCAACGGCAGTAGCCCTCTCTTGATTATTGATGGTATTGCTTCTAACGAGAACATGAATGCCATCAATTCTGCCGACATCGAGTCTATCCAGGTTTTGAAGGATGCCTCTTCTGCTTCTATCTATGGTAGCCGTGCTGCCAATGGTGTCATCATCATCACAACCAAGCAGGGTAAAGGCGACAAGTTGACTGTCAATGTCAACTATGCTGCCAGCTTGCAGACGGTAGCCAAGAAGTACGACATGCTTAATGCAGAAGAGTGGGGAAAGGTTTACTGGCAGGCTTGCAAAAATGCCAACATCCAGCCATCTCATGATCTTTATGGTAATGGTGACACACCTCAATTGATAGAAGGTGCTGCCAATACTGATTGGCAAGATGAGGTTTATCATTCTGCATGGACCAATAATCTTTCAGCCAGTGTGTCTAATAGTGGCAAGAAAGGCAGTATGATGTTCTCTGCCAACTACATCAATCAGAATGGTTTGATCGATCAGACTTTCTATCGTCGCTATTCAGCACGTTTGAACTCCAATTATAACATTTCTAAGTATGTGACTGTAGGTGAGAACCTGATGGTAGCCAAGTGGTTTGACCGTGGTTGTGCTGCCGGAAACGACCGTGGTATTCCTTTCCTTGCTGCCAGCCAGCATCCTGGTCTTGCAGTACGTAATTCTGATGGCAGCTTCATGAGTCCTATGACAGCTATCAAGTCTGACTTTGCCAACCCTGTTCAGCAGATTTATAATGAAAGTGACAACTCAAACGAGAGCTGGCGCATCTTCGGTAATGCTTATTTGGAAGTAAAGCCTGTCAAGGGTCTTACTTTGAAGACAAACTTTGGTTTGGAACATTCTCAGTACTTTAACAGAGTGCTGAACAGAAAATATTTGCCAAGCGATGTCAACTCTATGAGCCGTGCCTATGGCCAGGGTGACACCTATACTTGGACAAATACAGCCAACTATATGTTTGATATCAACGGCGACCACCACTTTAACGCATTGGTTGGTACCGAGGCCATCAAGTACACTTTTGAGGGTCTTTCTGCTGCTCGCAAGAATTATCTGTTCGAGAGTGACGACTATATGCATATTGATTCTGGTGATCCTACGACAGCAACTAATGGAGGTGGTAAGTCTCAGTGGGCTTTGTTCTCTGTGTTCGGAAAGTTGGATTACAACTATGCAGACCGTTATCTCTTCTCTGCCACCCTGCGTCGTGATGCAACATCTCGTCTTTACAAGGAGCAGAACTCTGGTGTATTCCCTGCATTCTCTGGTGCATGGCGTGTTTCTCAGGAGAAGTTCTATCCTAAGAATAATATCGTCAACGATGCCAAGGTAAGAGTAGCTTGGGGTCAGAACGGTAACTCTGCAGTAGTAGGCAACTATGCTTCTTATTCTACCTATACCCACGATGCAGGCAATGGCGGTTATGATCTTGGTGGTACCAATAACGGTGTTACAAGCGGTGTCATCGTTTCATCAACAGGTAATAAGGATCTGAAGTGGGAAACCACCACCCAGACCAACCTTGGTTTTGACCTTTATATGTTTAACAGCAGTCTGAGTGTATCTTTCGATTATTTCTGGAAGAAGACCAAGGATATGCTTACCTATCCTCCTACATTGTCTGTTGCAGGTCAGAATGCTCAGAAATGGGTCAACTCTGGTGATATGAAGAATACTGGTTGGGAAGTAACGATTGGTTACAACAGCCCTCAGTATGGTGACTGGTCATGGAATGGCAGCCTGAACTTGTCTCGTTATAAGAACGAGGTGGTTAAGTTGAACAACTCTATGAAGTCTATTGGCGGAGATATCCGATTGATGGAAGGACAGCCTATGGGTGTTTACTATGGTTACGTATGCGACGGTATCTTCCAAAACGAAGAGCAGGTTGCCAACCATGCTGCTCAGCAGGGTAAGGGCGTAGGTCGTTTGATCTTCCGCGACCTCGACGGCAATGGTGTCGTTGACGATAAGGACCAGTGTATTATTGGTGATCCCAACCCCGACCTCAGTATGGGTCTGAACCTCAGTGTAACATGGAAGCGACTCACTTTGAGTACATTCATGACAGGTGAGTTTGGCTTTGACATCTACAACCACACCAAGCGTATGCTTCAGTTCATGTCATACAATGCCCCATTCTCTAACCGCAGTACCGACATCTTGAATGCTTGGACTCCAACCAATACTGGAGCTTCTATCCCAGCAGTGACTACAACAGATAATAATAATGAGTCTCGTTGCTCTACCTATTTTGTTGAGGATGGCTCTTACATGAAGATGAAGTTCATCAAGTTGTCATACGACTTGCCTACAAACTGGGTAAAGAAGATAGGTGCATCTGCAATCAATGTTTATGGTCAGATGGAGAATGTGTTTACCATCACAGACTATTCTGGTCTTGATCCAGAACTTCCATTGGGTGCTTATGGTGCTCGTTATGATGGCGGTCCTTATCCTCGCTCACATACATTTACAGTGGGTGTTAATCTTCAGTTCTAAGTGTTACACATTATAATATATACCAAGATGAAAATTACAAAGAGTATCAGATATATGGCAGTTTCTGCCGCTATCCTTGGTTCATCTATGACTTTCGTTTCATGTAACGATTTCTTGGATTTGAAGCCACAGGGTTCATTTACCGAGGCTCAGCTTGACGACAGTTCCATCAATGGTTTGATGGCTGCTGCTTATGCTGGTTTGGAGTCTCATTTCTTTGGCAATAACGAGTCATTTGCCGGTCCAATTACAAGTTGGGTGTTCGATGTTCGTTCTGATGATGCCCTGAAGGGTGGTGGTGACGTTTCTATGGAACAGAATATTCATCAGCTCGAAATCTCCAATATTACCAGCGACAATGCCACAGCACTTTTCAAGTGGAGAAATGACTATTATGCCATCTCACGAGTACACAAGGCTATGAATGCCATCGAATTGGCAGACAATATTGAAAATAAAGCAGCCTTGTTGGGTGAATTGAAGTTGCTTCGTGCCTATTATTATTTCGATTTGATTCGCATTTTCAAGCAGATTCCTTACTTCACAGAGGCAGAGGATCCTAATGGTAAGCGTGCGGATGAGTATAGCCGTGAGCAGATCTTTGATTTTATCAAGACCGATCTGAAGGAAGCATACTCGGCTTTACCTGAGCATCAGAGCGAGGTGGGTCGTTTCAACAAGTTTGTTGCTGCAGCTGTCATGGCTAAGGTTTCAGCTTTCACTTCTTCATGGGCTGATGTAGAGGAATATGCAGGCTATGTTATCGACAGTCATCAGTATGAGCTGTACGACAACTTTGGCGATATGTCAAAATTGGAGTTTGATAACAAGAAAGAGTCTGTGATGGCCATTCAGTTCTCTGTTACCCCGGACAATGCCCATATCAATTGGTGTAATCTTCTGAATACAACCTATTCAGAGAACAACCTTTTCGGTAATGGTGACGACTTCTATTTGGCAAGCCAGAACTTGGTGAATGCATTTGCAACAGATGAGAATGGTCTGCCTTATCTCGATGGAGCACCAGAAGGCTTGTATGTAAAGACTACAGTTTTAGGTTTGAATGATTATCAGGGAAATGTTGACCCACGTCTCGACTTTACTGTAGGCCGTTTGGGAATGCCGTTCCGTGGCCATACTTACAACATGCAGTGGTGCCGTGCCTATGATATTTACGGAGAGTATTCTGGCAAGAAAGGCTTGATAGATCCAAGTTCTCCTGACATGGTTAATGGTTTCCCATGGGGTGCTTCAGCATTGAATTTCAAGTTGATTCGTTATGCCGACATACTCTTGCTCAAGGCTGAGGCTCTTATCGAGCAGAACAAGAACCTGGATGAGGCCCGTCAGTTGATTAACTCTGTACGCGAAAAGGCTGAACGTAGTGTTGACGGCGACTATACTCCTGTAGACCTTGATCCTTCTAAGGCAAACTATGATGTAGGCCTTTATCCTAATGACAGCAAGTGGACTCAGGATTATGCCCGTAAGGCAGTTCGTATGGAGCGCCGCTTGGAGTTGGCCATGGAGGGTAACCGTTGGTACGATCTTGTAAGATGGGGTACAGTGGTTGATACTGTCAATAAGTATTTCCAGACAGAGCAGCAATACCATTCTTATTATAGGGGTGCTGAAATTACTGACGATGAGATTTACTTCCCTGTTCCTTATGAGGAAGTAAACAACTCTAATGGTCTTTATAAATAAAATAATGTCTTAAAAGAATTTTTCAGTCATGAAGAAATATATAAGAAACATAATGGCAACGTGTTTGGCAGTTTTTGCCTTCACTTCTTGCTCAGATGTCAATATACCTGACTCTGTAGAGGCGCCTAAAGCTACTGATGTTGAAGCTCAGGTAGATGGTAGGAATGTTACACTCAACTGGACATTGCCTGCTGATGAGGATAAAGTCGGAGTGGATGTTTATCGTAATAGTAAACTCCTTGAAAGTCTTGGTTTGGTAAACACATATTCGGTAACGCGTCAGCCTACTCGTACTGATTTGTACTATACCGTGAAGGTGAAGTATGGTGACGGCCGAGTTTCTGAAGGTACTTCAGTGAAGGTTTACATCGATCAGGAACCTCCTAAGGTAGGTATGCTGATTGCTGCCAACAGTGAGGCAGAACTGGAGGATGACGACGAAATCGCTGCTGTGAATTGGTTCAAGCAGACTTATGGTGATAAGGGTCAGGTTCTGACAGCTGCTGATGCTGCCAAGATTAATCCTTCTGATTTTCCTATGCTCTGGATTCAGATAGACCGTGTGGGTATTGGTAAGGGCATGAACAATCTTCCTGCTTGCATCAATTCCGGTAGTTTGTTGGCTAAACTGACCGAATATGTAAAGGATGGCGGAAACCTCTTGCTTACAAAGCATGCTACACAATTGGTTGCCGGTCTCGGTCGTATAGAAAACAAGTTTGATGTGACTATTTTCAGTGATGGTAATGGTGGCGAAGGTTCAGATATCTGGACAACAAATGCTGTGATTGGCAGCAGTTGTTCTCCTGCATACGATCATCGTGGACACTCAATTTTCAGTGGTCTTGAGGTTATGTCTAAGGGCGTTCAATATGATCACGAAAGCTATCCTCTTGAGGGGCCTGGTATGCGTGAAGACCATAACTGTATGTGGGATTTGAACGCTTATGGTTTGCCAACATTGGCACCTGATGCCAAGAATGTGGTAGATGCTTTTGAGCGTATTACCAATTCTACAGTACTTGCCACATGGGGCCATGTAACTGACTATTGCTGTGCCGGTATCGTAGAGTTCAATCCTACTGACGAGTACAAGGGACGCATTATTGCTATTGGTTTGAGTGCCTATGAGTTTAACCAAAACTCAGGCATCAATCAGTACCAAAAAAATACTGAGACTCTGACTAAAAACAGCATCGATTATCTTGCTGAGTAATATATTTGAATAATTATAAGAACAGGGAGGTTTTCTTCATTGATGGTGTTTCATCGTCTTTGTGGATAATCTTCCTTTTCGAGGTTTTAAGCTAAATCTGTAAAATATGAAACGAATATACAAAAATACGATTTTATCCATGGCAGTTTTTTTGCCAGTTCTTTCACAGGCTCAGCTTGTGAAAATGCCAATGGATGTGGCTCAAGACGGAACGACTTATGAACAGGTGAGTATGAAGTCATTCAAAGTGAATAGTGCGCTTGCTCCTTACTGTGTGCCAGGAGCTAAAGGCAAGGCTTGGCGACTGGATGGCTATTCTTCCTATTTGCAGGCACAAATAGACCCAACTGTGCTTGCTGGCAAGAAACAGTTAACTTTTTCTCTTTGGGTAGCTCCTGAATCTTATCCAATGATGAAGTTGGATCAGGATGGTGAGTGGTTTACCACGATGTTGGGCAATGTAAAACTGGATGATAATAATACGATATCTGGTGATAAAGGTTTTGCTTTCCAGTTGGGTTCTCGTGGAAGTTATAAATTTATTTGTTATGTTGCTGGTTGGCAGGTTAAATGTGAGCCAGAAGCGAAGTTGTCCCGTTATCAATGGAATCATCTTGTAGCCACAGTTGATGGTGTAAACAGAAAGGTTACTCTCTATAATAATGGAGAATCAGTAGCAAGTAAAACATGTACAAAAGGAGAAATCACCCCTGGTGGCAGTACCCTTTATGTAGGTAAGTCGTATGTAGAAGATAAGGTGGATGTCTTTTATTTGAACACATACAATGGTTTGCTGGATGATTTTGAGATTTATGATGGCATCCGTACAGATATTCTCAAAGAAAAAGCAGAAAACGCTCCTGTTCTGACTTATTCTCCAGAACGATATGCTGGTGACATACTGCGTCCTTCCTTCCATGGTATGCCCACCGCAGGATGGACTAACGAAACTCATGGAGCCACTTATTACAATGGAAAATATCATGTGTTCTTCCAGAAGAACCCCAATGGTCCCTATATGTCTCGCCTGAACTGGGGACATATCGTTAGTGATAATCTCTATAAGTGGGAGGAAGACCCCACTGCCATCAGTCCAGAAGAGTGGTACGACAAGAAAGGCTGTTGGTCGGGTTGTGTCTTTACTGATGGCGAACTGACAGGTGGTAAGCCTAATATCTTTTATACAGCTGTAGATTATGGAAGAGCTACCATAGCTCAGGCACAACCTGCCGATGATGACTTGCTCACCTGGAGTAAGAAGGCTGGCAATCCGGTAATCAACGGACGTCCTAACGGATTGACTGATGATTTTCGTGACTGTTTTGTTTTCCGAAATGGCAATGACTTGTATATGATAGTTGGCTCGTCCAAAAACGGAGTTGGCGTTACAACCCTTCATAAGTACGATAAGTCGACCAAGACTTGGAGCAATGATGGAAAACTGTTCTTCTCGGGTTCCAATAGAAATCAAGATGGAACATTCTGGGAGATGCCTAATGTCACCAAGATAGGTGATAAATGGTTGTTTACCGCTACTCCTTTGAATACAGGTGTTGGTGTTCGTACCCTTTATTGGACAGGTTCAATCAATGCAGATGGAACCTTTGCCCCCGACAGCCGTACTCCAAAGACCGTAGAGATGGCTGGTTTCTCAAAGGATGGCTATGGCTTGTTGTCACCTACTATATTCCAAAAGGATGGCAAGACATTGATGCTGGGTATTGTACCAGACAAGTTAGCAGGTTCAGAGAACTACAAAATGGGTTATGCACACACCTATAGCTTACCACGCGAAATTAGTCTCGACAGCAAGGGTAATCTGATACAGAAACCATTCTCTGGGTTGGCAGCCATGCGCTCTGAAGCATCTTTCAAGATGACGGACTTCGATCTTACTGCCGAAAAAGATTTGGATCCAGTGCAGGGTAGAAGTCTTGAGTTGTCTGCAAGGTTTGTTGTAGGCAATGGTGATTTTGGCTTCAGCTTTTTGGGTAATGGCGATAAGAAAGTTACGCTTACCTATCAACCCAATAGTGGTATGTTGTCGTTGGATATGAGTGGCATCAACCGTATTGTCAATGATGGTATTTTCGGTGGTGTCTACAACTATGCCTTGCCAACTCCTGTTGCGATGGGTGAGGAGATGACCTTGAAAGTTTTTGTAGATCATTCCATTATAGACATCTTTGTAAATGACACCTATGCAGCTTCTGTCAGGGTATTCCCACGTGATGTGGATGCTGTCAAAGCTACGGCTTTTGTCAAGAAAGGGTCTGTGAAAATGACTTCGTTGGAGGCTTATGTACTCGATGAGACAAGGGTGGCTTCTGGTATTTCTTCGGCAGTAAGCGAAGCAGAAACGAATGTGGTCTATGGCTCAAAGGGCTTCGTCAATTACAATTTGGCATCGCCTAATTGTACCTTATATATTTATGACATTGTAGGAAGATGCGTGAAAGCACAGCAGATTTCCAATACTACAGGGAAGGTACAAGTAGCCAACCAAGGTTTGCTCTTAGTCAAGATAGTGGATAATAAACAGAAAGTGGTGGGGCAATACAAGGTTATTGTTTAGTTATCTCTTCTATCTGTTTGCATTGTGTAGTACTCGTCTCATTCTGTATGACCTCTTGCTTCTACTATAAAAAGTGTTCTAAAGATGAGAAAAACGTTTCTTGTAACATATTTAGCATGTAATGAACGAATATTGCGTGGAAGAATAAGATATGTTTGATAAATTTGCAATCGGAAATACCAATAACGCATTTAAAAACAAAACCCAATAACAAAGTAATGAGAACAATCAGAAAATCTGTGTTGAGCATGATGCTCCTGTTGGCTGGTATGACAGCCTCAGCCCAGGAAACTCAATTCCTGAGTAACAACCATTGCCTCTATCGTATTCACCAGAGTGAGAAATATCTCCTGATACCTGTTCAGGAGAATGCCGAACTGAGTCATGTCAAGGTGATAGCCAACAACCAGCTGTTGAAGACTTTCAATGTCCGCCTTGCCAATACGCACGTAGATTATTACGTGCCTCTCGACTTGGAGGCTTACAAGAGCCTGAAGGGACTGATGCTCGATATTCATGTCGACGGACAGGCTCGTAACGATGGCGGTATCGCCAACTTCGGATGCTGGAAGGGAATGAAGTTCTCCGACAGCTTCGACATGAAGAACCGTGAGCAGTATCGTCCTCTCTATCATCATACTCCTGCCTATGGCTGGATGAACGACCCTAATGGTATGTTCTATAAGGATGGCGTGTGGCATCTTTATTTCCAGTACAATCCCTATGGATCGCAGTGGGAAAATATGACATGGGGACATTCTACCTCTACCGATTTGGTAAATTGGAAGTTTGAGGGTGAAGCTATCGAGCCAGATGTGATAGGAACGATATTCAGCGGCTCTGCTGTTGTCGACAAGAAGAATACCGCTGGCTTCGGCGAGGGTGCTGTCGTAGCTCTCTATACCTCGGCTGGCGAGAACCAGACTCAGAGCATGGCCTACAGTACTGACAACGGAAAGACCTTCACCAAGTATGAGGGCAACCCTATCATCACAAGCAACGTGCCCGACTTCCGCGATCCTCACATGTTCTGGAACGAGGATATCAAGAAGTGGAACATGATTCTTGCTGCCGGTCAGCAGATGAACATCTATTCTTCTGACAACCTGAAAGACTGGACTTACGAGAGCTCTTTCGGTGCAGAGTACGGCAATCATGGCGGTGTGTGGGAATGCCCAGACCTGATGAAATTGAAGGTTCGCGGCACCGACAAGGAGAAGTGGATGCTTCTCTGCAACATCAATCCTGGCGGTCCTTTCGGCGGTTCTGCCACACAATACTTCATTGGTGAGTTCGACGGACACAAGTTTACTTGCGAAAGCAAGCCCGAGGTCACCAAGTGGATGGACTATGGTAAGGATCATTATGCCACCGTCACTTTCGACAATGCTCCCGACGGACGCCGTGTGGCAATAGCATGGATGAGCAACTGGCAGTACGCCAATCAGGTTCCTACCCAGCAGTACCGTTCTGCCAACTCTATAGCCCGCGACTTAGGACTCTTCGAGTACAAGGGCGAGACCTATTGCAGTGTGACTCCTTCTCCCGAGATGACAGCTGCACGCAGCAAGAAGACATCAAAGGCTCTCTCAGAGGCTTGCGAGGCTGTGGTCAATGTGAAGGGCAATGCCACTGTCACCCTGAGCAACGACAAGGGCGAGAAGGTGGTGATGACCTATAATGCCAAGGCTGAGACCTTCGAGATGGACCGTACAAAGAGTGGCAAGACCGACTTCAGCAATGAGTTTGCTGCTGTCACTAAGGCTCCTACCTATGGAAAGATCAGCCAGTTCAGAATCTTCATCGACAAGAGCAGCGTCGAGGTCCTGGATGCCGAGGGCAAGATGGCGATGACCAACCTCGTGTTCCCCACCAAGCCTTACAACAAGCTCACGCTGAAGGGTAAAGGCAAGTATATGGTTTACCAGATAGGAAAGTAAGAGTTGTAAAATAATAACTAACAAGATATGAATAAGTCTATGAAATTGACCCTTATCCCTGTGATGCTTTGTTTCTTCGCCATGGGATTTGTGGATTTGGTGGGTATAGCCTCCAACTATGTGAAAGAAGACCTCAACCTGAATGATGCTACAGCCAACCTGTTCCCATCATTGGTGTTCTTCTGGTTCCTGATTTTCTCTGTTCCCACGGGTATGTTGATGAATAAGATAGGTCGCAAGAAGACCGTGCTGCTCTCACTCTTGGTGACAGTCATCTCTCTTCTTCTGCCTTTGTTTGGCGAAACCTTCGGCATCATGCTTGTATCGTTCTCCCTCTTGGGTATCGGTAATGCGCTGATGCAGACATCGCTCAATCCGCTGGTTTCTGCCGTCACATCCGGTAAGAATTTGGCTTCAACATTGACATTCGGTCAGTTTGTGAAGGCTATTGCCTCATTTATGGCTCCATATATTGCTATGTGGGGTGCAGTGGCAAGCATTCCTGAGTTTGGATTGGGCTGGCGTGTGCTCTTCCCCATCTATATGATTATCGGTGTGTGTGCAACGCTGTTCCTGGCAGGAACTCCTATTGAGGAGGAGAAGACCGAGGGCAAGGCCTCTGGCTTTGTTGACTGCTTGGCTCTCTTGGGCAAGCCTATCGTGCTGCTTTCCTTCATCGGTATCATGTGTCATGTAGGTATCGACGTGGGCACCAACACCACCGCTCCAAAGATTCTGATGGAGCGTCTGGGCTGGACACTCAACGAGGCTGCCTTTGCCACATCGCTCTACTTCATCTTCCGTACCATCGGATGTTTCACAGGCACCGTCTTCCTTCGTATGATGAAGCCCCGTGTGTTCTTCACCATCAGCATCGTGATGATGGCGCTGAGTATGGCAGGCCTCTTTTTCGGCGAGAGCAAGATGATGCTCTATATTGCCATTGCCCTCGTGGGTTACGGCAACTCCAATGTGTTCTCCATCATCTTCTCGCAGGCTCTTCTCTCTGTACCCGAGAAGAAGAACGAGGTGAGCGGTCTGATGATCATGGGCTTGTTTGGCGGTACGGTATTCCCACTCATAATGGGTGTTGCCAGCGATGCCATCGGACAGATCGGTGCCGTGCTTGTAATGGCAGTGGGTGTGCTCTATCTGTTCTCTTATATTAATAAGGTGAAGATGTAAACTTCTGAACTTGCAAAACTTGAATTAAAAAACAAAGATTATGAAAATAGAAGATTTGGATAAGAAATATTGTGTAGGTTTGGGCGAGATCCTTTTCGATGTTCTGCCTACAGGTTCTCAGTTGGGTGGCGCTCCTGCCAATTTCGCCTATCATGCCAGTCAGCATGGCTTGCATTCTGTAGCAGTCAGTGCCGTAGGCAGCGACTTGCTGGGCGACGAGGCTCTCAGATTGTTGGACGATAAGCACCTCAAGTACGTGATGCCACGTGTGGACTTCCCTACAGGAACCGTACAGGTAGAGCTCGATGCAGAGGGTGTTCCTACTTATGACATCAAGGAAGGTGTGGCATGGGACAACATCCCCTTCACCGACGACATCAAGGAGATGGCTGCCAATGCCGGAGCTGTATGCTGGGGCTCTTTGGCTCAGCGCAACGAGGTAAGCCGCAAGTCTATCTATCAGTTCCTCGACCATACTCCCGAGGACTGCCTGAAGGTTTTCGACATCAACCTGCGTCAGAACTTCTATACCAAAGAAGTGATTTGTGAGAGTTTGAAGCGTTGTAATGTCTTGAAGATCAACGATGAGGAATTGATTACCATCGGCCGTCTCTTCGGTTATCCCGGTCTTGACATCGAGAACAAGTGCTGGCTCATCCTCGGTAAGTACAATCTCGACATGCTCGTGCTCACCTGTGGTGTGAACGGCAGCTATGTCTTTGCTCCAGGCTTCAAGTCGTTCCAGGAAACTCCAAAGGTAGAGGTTGCCGATACGGTTGGAGCAGGCGACAGCTTTACAGGTACTTTCTGTGCCAGCATTCTGAAGGGCAAGAGCATTGTCGAGGCTCACAAGCTGGCAGTAGAGGTAAGTGCATACGTGTGCACCCAGCATGGTGCCATGCCTGTGCTTCCTGAGAAATATACGAAGTAAGTTTCGTTTTCAGTATTTGGTAGTTGATATTTTGATAAAGGACTTCGCTTTCCCTGGTCTGTGATGACCAAGGGCGGCGAAGTCCTTTTTTTGTGTCTTTGCTATTAAAAGATATTAATCTTAGTTGTCATATTTGGGCTCAGGTGCGGAAGTCCGTGGATAGCCCATCAGGCATCTTAACCAAAAGATTATCATCGCACGGTACATGTTTTCCAATAAAAAGTAGTACCTTTGCATCATGGCAAAGAAGACTACCCAATTTGACTACGAGATACTCGTACGCTACATGCTTCCAAAAGGGATGCTTGACACCTTTGAAGTTACCAATGTCGATGAAGAGTGCACTGGTCTATACGATGAGACGAATACGGAAATCCGCATTCTTCATATCTATCTTGACGAACGTGACCTGCGCGATGATGTGTGGCATGATTTGAAGCCGAATGGCTTTACTGAGCCCCGGGTGTTCAATGACTTCCCTGTGCGTGAGCACAAGGTTGCCCTTCATGTGCGCCGTCGCAGATGGCTTACGGAGGATGGGAAGAACCAACTGTTAGATACTCCTGCACTTATTGCAGACGGCACCAGCTACTCAATTGAGTTCGCTGCTTTTTTAAAAGAAATGGTTGGATACCTACCCAGTGACGGCCCAATGCGTGGCGCGATTCTTCCAGACTGACGGTAAGTACCTGAACCGTGTCTACAAGGAGCACCTGAGTGACTTTGAAGACTGGGACCAG
>ENA-UAPA01000350-UAPA01000350.1-human-gut-metagenome-genome-assembly--contig:-NODE-350-length-23081-cov-7.014332_pt1 | contig 23081 bp, 16 predicted proteins | sample MGYA00243476_ERZ654569 | MGnify/ENA primary metagenome ERZ654569 (study PRJEB26926, sample SAMN06164726) | human gut metagenome | biome: ENVO:00009003; feature: ENVO:2100002; material: ENVO:00002003... | reverse complement strand
CCGCGCCGCAATGACCCTCAGCGCTGCGCAGAAGAACGAAACGCTGCGGCAGCTTCCCGCCGAATGGGCCGATTTCCGCGGAACGAGCTATGACGCCAATGGCACGCCCGGCGGCACCGCAGGCAGCAACAACGCCGTCGTATCTATCCAGATGCCGGTGGATGCCGACGCGTCCACGCTTTACTGGTCGAATGCGATCGGCAGCGGCATAGACAGCGGCTCGACCGGCTGCCCGCTGCTGGTGGACGGCGTTCTGATCGTCTGCGCGGGGGATATGATCTGCCGCGTCGACCCGGTTTCCGGCGAGATCCTGACGAAGGCCAAAATGGATCGCGCGTCGAGCTTTTCCATCACGCCTCCGGCCTATGCCAATGGCATGGTGTTCGTCGGACTTTCCGACGGTACGATCCAGGCGTTCAACGCCGAAACGCTGCAATCGCTCTGGATCTACCATGACCCGCTCGAGGGCCAGCCGAACAGCCCGATCACCGTCTGCGGCGACTATCTCTACACCGGCTTCTGGCGCAGCGAGGAATCTCCCGCAAACTTTGTCTGCCTGTCCATCACGGACGAGGACCCGGCGCGCACGGATGAAGAAAAGACCGCCTGCTGGTATTGGACGACGTCAGGCGGCTATTACTGGGCAGGCGCGTATGCCTGCGAGGACTATGTTCTGGTCGGCACGGACGACGGCGCGGACGGAAGCAAGTCCATGACCGGGAGCCTTCTGATGCTCGACGCGAAGACCGGACGACTGCTCGACAAATGGGACGGCCTCTGCGGTGACGTGCGCAGCACGATCTGCTATGATAAAGCGACCGATGCCTTCTGTTTTACCACGAAGGGCGGCTGGTTCTGCAGCGTAAAAACCGGGAAAACGTCCGACGGCTGGCAGCTGCGGACAGGCAGCAAGTGGACGCTGAAGCTGGAAAACGGCACGAGCACCGCGCAGGCCATGAGCACCTCAACGCCGGTGGTGTACAATGGCCGTGCCTACATCGGCGTCAGAGGTACGGCGCAGTTCAGCGAGTACGGCGGCCACAGTCTTACAGTTGTGGATCTTGCGTCGCACACGATCGCCTACCGTGTCCAGACGCAGGGCTATCCGCAGACCTCCGGCATTCTCACGACGGCCTATGAAAAGACGACCGGCTATGTCTATGTCTATTTCGTCGACAATTATACGCCCGGCAAGCTCCGCGTCCTGCAGGACAAGGCAGGGCAGACGCGTGCAGACTATGTCACGGAGGAATCCGGCATGGATACGCCCTATGTCCTCTTTACGCCCAGCGGAAAGGACGCGCAGTATGCAATCTGCTCGCCGGTCGTAGATTCCTATGGCGTGATGTATTTCAAGAACGACAGCGCGAAGCTCATGGCCTTCGGGCCGTCGGTCACGCTGGAAATTACCCGTCAGCCGGATAAAACGCAGTATCGGGCCGGTGAGGTCTTCGACCCTGCCGGTATGCAGGTCGATCTCGTCTATGCGAACGGCCTGCGGCGGGACGTGACAAAGTATGTCCAGTGGTCGGAGGACCCGCTTACGGAGGAGGATGCGGCAATCGACATCCGCTTCCCCTATGTCCGGTACCACGATCAGGACAGCGAGGAGTCCGGCCGTCTCACAAACGTCAAAACGCAGACACCGACCGCGTCCGTCAGGCTGACGGTCGAACCCGGAACGGTGGAAAACGGCCGGATCGGCATGCTGACCTGGGCCTATGATATCAAAACCGGCTCGCTTACGATCAGCGGCGAATTTGAAAATGGCCAGAAGCTGGCCGTGGCCTATTATGATCAGAATGGACGCATGGTGCAGGTAAAGCTGCTGACGCAGGCACAGACGCTTGCGGCAGTTGAAAGCGGCGCGCGGATCCGCCTGTTCCTGCTGGATCAGGATAACCAGCCGGTCTGCCGGGCCATGACGGTAAAGAGGTAACAGCATGAAAAGAATACGAGCGGTTGCGCTGCTTCTGGCGCTGTGCCTGCTCCTGTCCGCCTGTGGCGGCACGCAGACGCCGCTGGAACGGACGGCAAAGTACCTGAAATCAGCGGTGCCGGAGCCGGGCTTCGGTTCGCTGGACGGCGACTGGATCGTGTTTGGTCTGGCGCGTGCCGGGGCAGATCTGTCGGACGGATATTTTGACCGGTATTATACGGCGGTCGAAGCCGCCGTGCAGGCAGCAGACGGAACCCTCGACGAGGACCGGTATACCGAGTATTCCCGCCTGATCCTTGCCCTCACGGCGATCGGGCGCGACCCGCAAAACGTCGGCGGCTATGATCTGCTCCTGCCGCTGGCAGACCTTGAAAAGACGACGGCACAGGGCGTCAACGGCGCGGCGTTCGCGTTGCTGGCGCTGGACTGCGGCGGCTATGAGCTCCCGCAGAATTCCGCAGCCGCCGTGCAGGCGACGCGCGACGGCTATGTCGACGCAATTCTGACCCGGCAGAATGCCGACGGCGGCTGGAGTCTCGGCGGTGGCGCGTCAGATCCCGATCTGACCGCCATGGCCCTGCAGGCGCTTGCCCGCTACCGCAGCCGCGCGGACGTGTCCGCGGCAGTAGAAGCCGGGCTTTCCTGTCTGTCGCAGATGCAGGAGGAAAACGGCGCGTTTTCCTCCTGGGGCACAGAGAGCAGCGAGTCGGTCAGTCAGGTGCTCACAGCACTGACGGAGCTTGGCCTCTCGCTGGATGACGCGCGTTTTGTGAAGAACGGGCAGACGCTGGAGGACGTGCTCCTGCGCTTCGCGCAGGACGACGGCAGCTTCGCCCATACGCCGGAGGACGGAGGCAACCTGCTTGCTACCACGCAGGCGTTCTACGCCCTCACCGCTCTCCAGCGCGCCCGCGACGGAAAACCCACCCTCTACGATATGTCAGACGTTACGCCCTGAAAGCCTGCACCCCAATCCTCACCCTGCCGCACGGCAAGGTGAGGATTTTCGCGTTTTACAGCACACACCAGACACTTTCCCTGTACACAGACACCGATCTGTGCTATAATCATCAAATGAAACTGGACGATCAGGAGGCAGAACTATGATTCCGACCAGAGAGCAGGCATGGGACATGCTGTGTGAATATAATGAGGGTGAATTCCACCGCCTGCACGCGCGTATCGTGGGCGATGTGATGCGGTATTTTGCCGCCCAGCTTGGCTATGCCGATGAGGCGGACTTTTGGCAGACCGTCGGTATCCTGCACGATCTGGATTTTGAGCAGTATCCCGACCAGCACTGCACGAAGGAGGCGCAGATCCTGCGCGAACGCGGCGTGGACGAGCGCCTTGTCCATGCGGTCGTCAGCCACGGCTATCTGCTCACCGTCGACGTGCAGCCGGAGCACCAGATGGAAAAGGTGCTCTACGCCACGGACGAGCTGACCGGCCTTATCGGCGCAGTCGTGCGGATGCTGCTGACAAAAAGCGTGCAGGACCTTCAGCTCAAGTCGCTCAAAAAGAAGTTCAAGGATAAAAAGTTCGCTGCAGGCTGCTCACGCGAGGTCATTGAGCGCGGCGCGGATATGCTCGGCTGGAGCCTTGACGAGCTGATGGAGCGCACGATCATCGCCATGCAGGCGTCCCCGGCTGCCAATGGAAACTGAAAAGGTACTGGTCGCCATGTCCGGCGGCGTGGATTCCTCTGTCGCGGCCAAGCTGCTGACGGACGCAGGCTTCTCCTGCATCGGCTGCACGATGAAGCTCTATGATAATGAAGACGCGGGCATTCCGAAGGCCAACACCTGCTGTTCGCTCGACGATGTCGAGGACGCACGCAGCGTGGCCTACCGCCTCGGTATGCCGTATTATGTCTTCAACCTCAAGGACAAATTCGCCGAGTGCGTCATCGACCGCTTTGTGGACGCCTATGAGCACGGCATTACGCCGAACCCCTGCATCGACTGCAACCGCTATCTGAAATTCGACAAGCTGTTTGAGCGCGCCGATATCATGGGCTGCCGCTATATCGCCACCGGGCACTATGCCCGCATCGAGCGGGAAGGGGAGAAGTACGTCCTCAAAAAGGCCCTCGACGAGACGAAGGATCAGAGCTACGTGCTCTACGATCTGACACAGGAGACGCTTGCGCGGGTCAAGTTTCCGCTTGGAAGCCTGCGCAAGACCGAAGCGCGTGAAATTGCCGCCGAAGCCGACCTGATCAACGCCCGCAAGCACGACAGTCAGGACATCTGTTTTGTCCCGGACGGCGATTACGCGAAGGTCATCGAGAGCCGCACCGGCAAAACGCCAGAACCCGGCCCGTTCCTCGACCTGAACGGCAATGTCGTCGGCACCCACCGCGGCATTATCCACTATACCGTCGGCCAGCGCCGGGGCCTGCGGATGCCGTCGGACGGCAAAATTTATGTCGTGAAGATCCTGCCGGAGCGGAACGCCGTCGTCGTCGGCCCGAATGAGGCGCTGTTTACAAGAGAATGCCTCGTGCCCGGTATGCACTGGATCTCCGGCGAAGCGCCCGCGCTTCCGTTCCGTTGCAGCGCAAAAACGCGCTACCGCCAGCCGGAGCAGCCCTGCACGGTCTATCCGGCAGGGGAGGCAGGCGTCCGCCTCGTCTTCGACGAGCCGCTGCGCGCCATCACGCCCGGCCAGTCCGCCGTGCTCTATGATGGCGATACCGTCCTTGGCGGCGGCATCATCGCAAGGGAGGAATCCGTATGCTGATCTCATCCATGGGCCGCTACGCGGTTCTGATCCTGCTGGATCTGGCGGAGCATCGCGGCGGCTTTGTCCCCGTGCGGCAGATCGCCGAGCGGCAGGAGCTGTCGCAGAAGTATCTTGAGCGCATCCTGCGCACGCTGGCAGAGCACGGACTGGTCGAGGGAACGCACGGCAAGGGCGGCGGCTACCGCCTGACGCGCGAACCGTCCGACTATTCCATCGGCGAGATCATCCGCGCGGCGGACGGCTCCCTGTCCTGCCTCGGCACGAACGTACAGCTGACGCGCTGCGAGGTATCCTCCGGCCTGTCCGCCGTCTGGAACCGGCTCGACAAACAAATCGCCGCCTGTCTCGACGCCATCCCCCTCTCCACCCTGGCCACCGCCGACGCAGCGGATGAATATGTGATCTGACTGATTTTAGCGCAGCACCCAGCGGCCTCCCCACCGGGGAAGCCGCTGGTGCGTGCGTTTTCTGCTTCTTAACAGACCCTTGACATACCGGCTGTTTTCTTTTATGCTATTATATACTGGGTGAGGATCGATGGATATGACACGAAATACAAAGAATCAGACCTTACGCGGGCGGCTGCGGCAGATATTCCTGTTTTCCTGGCGCGACTGTGCCGTGTGCGTCGGCATTCTGGCAGCGGCGGCGCTGCTGTGCGCGCTGCTGCGGATGATCGACTCGTCCGACGTGTATGTCGCGCTGATCTTCGAATGCGCGGTCGTGCTCGTCTCGCGTTTCACCGACGGGTACCTGTTTGGCCTGCTTGCTTCGGTGATCGGCGTCGTCGGCGTGAACTGGATCTTTACATACCCCTATATGCAGCTCAATTTTACCATTTCCGGCTATCCGCTGACCTTCCTTGTCATGCTGGCCGTCTCCGTCGTGGTCGGCACGCTGACCACCCAGATCAAGCAGCAGGAAAAGCTCCGTGCGGAAGCGGAAAGAGAAAAAATGCGCGGCAATCTCCTGCGGGCCGTCTCTCACGATATCCGTACGCCCCTGACCGCCATCGTCGGCGGCATCGACGCGATTTTGGAAAACGGCAGTCAGATCTCGCCGGAAACCAGCAGAGATCTGCTGGAAAATATGCGCGACGAATCCAACTGGCTCATCGGCGTGGTGGAAAATCTGCTGTCCGTCACGCGTATGTCCGGCGCTTCGAATATCAAAAAGGAGCTGGAGGCGGGAGAAGAGGTTCTCGGCGCAGCCTCCATGAAATTCAAGCGGCACTATCCCGCGGTCGAGGTCAGCATCACCGCGCCCGATACGCTGCTTATGATCCCGATGGATATCATTCTCATTGAGCAGGTGCTGATCAATCTGATGGAAAATGCCGTCCAGCATGGCAAAACGACCACAAGGATCGAGCTGCGCTTGTCGAGCGCCGACGGCCTTGCTGTTTTCGAGGTCGCGGACAACGGCTGCGGCATCGAGAAGGAGCTTCTGCCGCACCTGTTCGAGGGCTATCTCACCCGCGATCAGGAGGAGATCTCCGACCAGCGGCGCAATATGGGCATCGGCCTGTCTGTATGTATGTCCATCGTGCAGGCGCACGGCGGTACGATGCGTGCGGAAAACCGGAAAAAAGGCGGCGCTCTGCTGCAATTTTCATTGCCATTGGAGGAAAACAGCCATGAACATCAGAGATAAGGTTCTTCTGGTCGAGGACGAGCGGACCATCCGCAGCTTTATGCAGGCGATCCTGACGGCAAACGGCTACGACGTGCTTATGGCCGGCACGGGTGCGATGGCGAATACCATGATCGCATCGCACTGTCCGGATATCATCATTCTCGACCTCGGCCTGCCGGATATGGACGGCATGACGATCCTGAGAAACGTCCGGAAATGGTCGAAGGTCCCCATTCTGGTCGTCTCCGCCCGCAGCCACGAGCGCGACAAGGTCGAAGCCCTCGACGCAGGCGCGGATGATTATCTGACCAAGCCCTTCGGCACGGAGGAGCTGCTTGCGCGCATCCGCGCCGCCGTCCGCCACACCCGGACGCCGGAAGGCGCAGCCGCCGTCGCCAATTCCGGCGTGTTCACCGCCGGAGAGCTGACCATCGACTACGATAAGCACCGCATTTATATCGCGGGCCGCGACGCCAATCTCACGCAGAACGAATATAAGCTGGTTGCGTTGCTCGGCCTGCACGCGGGCAAGGTCCTGACATATGATTATCTCATCAAGGAGCTCTGGGGCCCCAGCGCCCGCAGCGACAACCAGATTCTGCGCGTCAATATGGCAAACATCCGCCGCAAGATCGAAAAAAATCCCGCCCAGCCTGCTTACATCTTCACAGAATCCGGCGTCGGCTACCGCATGGTCGAGGGGGATTGAGCGTTCTGCCGCCGCTTTCTGTGCTGCTGTTCCGCTTGCATTTTTCCTGAAACTGTGGTATGAAAGAAGAAAACCAATCAGGAGGGATTCCCTATGAAAGTCATGCTTGTAAACGGCAGTCCGCATGAGCACGGCTGCACCGATGCTGCGCTGCGCGAGGTCGCTTCCGCGCTGAACGCGGACGGAATCGATACCGAAATTTTCTGGATCGGCAATACGCCCATCGGCGGATGCATCGCCTGCGGCGGCTGCTCCAAGGCAGGCAAATGCGTCTTCGGCGGTTCGGTCAACGACTTTGCCGAAAAGGCAAAGGACGCGGACGGCTTTGTGTTCGGCACGCCGGTCCACTACGCGGCGGCCTCCGGCAATATGACCGCGTTCATGGACCGCCTGTTCTATTCTGCGCCGAAGGAAGCGTTCTGTCGCAAGCCCGCCGCCGTCATTACCTCCGCCCGCCGCGCAGGCACCACGGCCGCGTACGAGCAGCTGCTCAAATACCCCGGCATCACGGAAATGCCCATCGTTTCCTCCTGCTATTGGAACAATGTCCACGGCTCCAGGGCCGAAGACATCCAGCAGGACGAGGAGGGCGTGCGCATTATGCGCGTTTTGGGGCACAATATGGCCTGGCTCCTGCGCTGTATCGAGGCAGGCAAGGCCGCAGGCGTTCCGGAACCACGCAAGGAGCCGCTTGCCAGAACGAATTTTATCCGCTAAGCACTGCACAAACTAACGCAGTGCAAGATTGAAGGGAGTGCAGCATAAGATGTGTACCGCGATCACATACCAAACCAGACAGCTGTATTTTGGCCGGACGCTGGATTACGAATGCAGCTACGGCGAACAGGTGACAATCACGCCGCGAAATTACCCGTTCGACTTCCACCACGCAGGCCCGGTGCATACGCACTACGCCATAATCGGCATGGCCCATGTGGCGGGCGGCTACCCACTGTATTACGACGCCGTCAACGAAACCGGCCTGTGCATGGCGGGGCTGAATTTCGTCGGAAACGCCGTATACGCGCAGCCAGAGCCGGACAGGACGAATATCGCGCAGTTTGAGCTCATCCCGTGGCTGCTGGGCCGGTGCGCGTCGGTTCAACAGGCCCGGACAGAGCTTTCCCGGCTCAACCTGACCGGAACGCCGTTCAGCGCCGCTCTGCCCGCCGCGCAGCTGCATTGGCTGATTGCTGACGAAAGAGAAGCGGTCACGGTCGAATCGACCGCAGACGGCCTGCACGTCTATGAAAACCCTATCGGCGTTCTGACCAATAACCCGCCGTTCGGCGAGCAGCTGTTCAATCTGAACAACTATATGCACCTTTCGCCCCGACAGCCGGAAAACCGCTTTTCCCAAGCGCTCCCGCTGCGCCCATACAGCCGGGGCATGGGCGCGCTGGGCCTGCCGGGCGATCTGTCGTCCATGTCGCGCTTCGTCCGCGCCGCGTTTACAAAGCTGAACGCCGTCTCCGACGACACGGAGCAGGGGAGCGTCAGCCAGTTTTTCCACATCCTCGGCGCCGTGGAGCAGCAGCGCGGCTGCTGCGAGGTGGCAGATGGGCAGTACGAGCGCACGATCTATACCTCCTGCTGCAATGCACACAGCGGCGTCTATTATTATTCCACCTATGATAATCGCTGTCTGACAGCGGTCGATCTGCACCGGGAAAATCTCGACGGCAGCGCGCTTATCGCCTATCCGCTCATAACAGAGCAGCAGATCCTCTGGCAGAACCGCCGGTAAAACGCAAAAGCGGGAGAACGCACAGCTTTGTGTGTTCTCCCGTTGATTTATGCTTTATGGCAGTGCGCGGATCAGCCGAAGGAGGCGTCGAGCATATCCTTGATCTCGCCCGTCCAGTCCTCAACGGACGCGAACCAGCTGATCATTTCGTCGTACTGGTCGTCCGTCAGATCGTCGCGGGTGTTGAGAATGTCGCTATAGCGCTGCAGCATAAGCCGCTTGGCGTGTCCATCGTCAGCGTCTTTACCGCGTACCTGTGCTGTGAGATTCTCAACTGGGTACGCGAGATCGTCAGTGCGCTGACGCACTCTGTTCTGGCGGGCGAGATCAGCTATGCGGTGCTGATCGTTCCGGTCTTTCTCCTGCTGCGCCTGGCCCTTCCGCTGAACGGGTAGCCGCGTCTGCTTGCCATGAAAAATGCACCGGTGCTTCTGCAGCGCACCGGTGCATTTTTTGCGATCCCATATACCACAGCCATGATTCTGTTTAGAAAATCCGGGAAGCGTACAGAATACGCGCAGGAGGTGTTTTCTACGGATCGGCATGAAATTAAAATTGGCGGTGCAACCTACTGCGTACAAAGAAGCTTTCGGGATCAGAGCAGCGCCGCAGAGATCATTGCAAAGAAAATCTTGGAATCGTCGAAAACCGACGGAAAAATTGACGTATCTGCGCCGGTAAGTTATAATATGAACGGGAAGTTGGTTCAAGGAGGCTAAACATGAGGACCAACGTATCAATTGTTGTTGCCGCATATGTGCGTCTTTCCGTGGATGAGGCCGGAAAGAGCGTATCCGGGAGCATTGAAAACCAGATCAGTCTGATTAAAGAGTATTGCGCGAAACGAGAACTGATCGTCGCGGCTGTCTTTCAGGATGACGGCTGGTCGGGCGGAAACTTTGAACGCCCCGGCTTCAAAAAGCTGCTGGAATTCCTGAGGAAGAAGAGCGCGAATACGGTCATTACCGTCGATCTTTCCAGACTTGGACGAAATATGCGCGAGGCAAGCTACTACGCCGAAGAATATTTTCCGGAGCACGGCATCCACTTCTTCACGATTTCCGACGGCTTTGATACGGCGCGTGAAAACGTCTTTGCACCGTTCCAGTTCGCCATGAACGAGGTCTACCTGCGTGACGGTTCACGCAAGGTCAAAAACGTTCTGAAAAACAAGCGTAAGAGCGGGCAATACTGTGCCTGTCCGCCGTATGGCTACAAAAAGAATCCGGACAATGTGCATCAGCTCATCCCGGATGAGGTGACCGCGCCGGTCGTGCAGAGAATTTTTGCCGCGGCGGCCTCCGGTGATTCCTCCCGGAAAATTGCGATGGAGCTGAACGCCGGCGGGATCATTCCGCCGCTCAAATATCGCGTCCTGTATCGCGATCATTTTGGCGACGAGGGCGCCAGCCACGCCTCTGATCTTTGGAATTATACGACGATCAAGCGGATCCTCAAGAATGAGGTCTATCTCGGGCATACGCTGCTTGGCAAAACGAGAAAGGCCAGCATCCGTTCCGAAAAGAAGCTCCCCGTCCCGCAGGAGGATTGGGCAGTCACGCGCGGCACGCATCTGCCGCTTGTTTCGCAGGAGACATTTGACGCTGCGGCGCTGAATCTCGGAAAAGGAACTCGGAATTATCAGAAATACGACCACGTGCGCAAAAGCATTTTCTCCGGCATTGCCGTCTGCGGACGCTGCGGGCATTCGCTCTGCTCCTGCGGAACGGTCTATAAGGGGGAACGCGAGAAATACTGGTACCTGTCCTGCACCAGACAGCGGCCCGACATTGCAGATCCCTGCGAGGGTGTCCGGATCCGCTACAGTGACCTTCTGGAGGTCGTGCGGCAGGATCTGAACGAGATCCTTGCCATGACCGATGAACAGATCGACCGGCTTGTCGGCGATGTTCTCCGGGAAACGCAAACGTCCGAGGCAGTCCAGGCCCGGCAGCTTCAGCAGGAGCGGGCTGCCGCCCGTCTGAAAACCATCGACAGGGTGATTACAAAGCTCTACATGGACAATGCGGAGGGACGACTGGAGGATGCCCGGCTATCCGATATGGTGTCGCAGCTTCAAACTGAGGGCGCGGGACTTCAAAGACTTCTGACAGCATTGGAACCGGACAAAACAGAAAACGCAGCGGAGGATTATCAGCGTTTTTTCGCCCTTGCACGGCGCTATACACACATTGAGAAGCTGGACAGAGAAACGCTGTCGCTGTTTGTTGAGCGCATTGAGATCGGACCGAAGGAATTGCCGCAGGGTATCCGGAAGTCCGTCCGCCGGGAGCAGCCGTTTTGCCAGAGCATCCGCATCTTTTACCGCTTCGTCGGCGAGCTGGCCCCAGCCCCCGTGCGAAGCTTCCCGCTGCCATCCAATCCGGAACCCGGCAAAAAATAAGATGAAAAAGAACACCAAGGGAGGTCGGCGTCAACCTGAAGAACGGCTATAACGGCGACCTGACCTCCCGCGAAGCCGGCTCCGTCGGCGGCCAGATGGTCAAGAACGTGTGCCCCATACGAACTGCGAGATTTACAAGAAATAACCGGATCATGGAGGGGCATATGCAGGCAGTGCGGTACATAGTGCGGATCAGCGTATAAGAAAAAAGCACGAACTCTCGGAAGAAATAACCGGAGTTCGTGCTTTCCTTATGCAGAAATAATTTACAATCTGTAGAGGTCGCCTGAATAGATAACCACACCGTACTGTCGAATCAATTCATTTTCTCCTTTTATTGGAATCTACGTCAATACTGCATCATTTTTATGCGACCTCTTTATAACGCTTATAGACATATTCATAAATTCGCTGAAGATATACGGAAATACTCGGTTCATCGTAGCAGGCAGGCAATTCGCTCCATAGGTCATCACGAATCAAATTGTATACGATCGAGCGAGTCTCTTGCTTGTCTGTCCAATGGTCGAGTTCGGCAATTTTGCTTTTCACTTTTTGCAGAAGTTCAACCGCCACAGCCTTGATTTTCCGAATATCCTGCTTAGAGAGGTTCTCAGAGAACAGCATATCATAAAGAGACAACTCCTCGTCGCTGGAGAAACCCTCACGGACATACCGTCGTTCTTCCTGATCCATGTCTTTTACAATCTGCATCAGTTCATCAAAGGTTTTCTCAATCGTTGCGCGATCCTGCTGGCTGTTATAGTCCTCAATGATCTGCTGATAGCGTTCATGATATATGATGCGATCGGGATTATTCAACAACATGGAATCCAATCGACTGCGGATCAGTTCTGCGAGGTCTTTCATTACCAGATTCTTTTTCTTTGTCTTGGCAAACTCGCGGCGCAGTAAATCAAAGTCGATCTGGCTGATGTCAAACTGTCTGGAAAGAACCATTCCAGAAGCGGCATCTTCCACATGGACGTACTCGCTGATGATATTGTTGATCTCCACCATCAAATCCACATTAGAGGCTGTTTTTCGTTTTTTCTTCAGTTCGCCGTAGATGGCGGTAATTGCCTCATATCGCGTGCGCACTTCTGGTGCAATATCCCCGCGATCGGCATATTTCATCAACCGAATGAGCTCAGCGGCGTTAGTCTGGAAGGTTTTCTTTTCCTCAATAGTGGAGGATACCGCATTGGCCGCCGTTTGAATCAGCTGTAGCTTTTCAAAATCCTTTGCACCGACCAGCGTTTGCAGAGAGAAGTCACGCTCTGCAAGAAAGTTCTCTGCCGCTGCGATGGTCTCCAGAATACGGGAAATCAGCTGCCCCTTGTCCACCGTAGGATCGGCTCCACCGGTTCCGTTCACATTGGCAGTATAATCAGCCAGCGCCTTCCGAAGCGCCTTGACGATGCCGATGTAGTCAATGATCAGGCAGTTGGACAAGGAATTCAAAGATCCTGCCAACCCGCTCCGGGTCGTGTTTGTCTGCGCCATGTGGCTCACCGGCTTCGATGTGAAGTGCCTGTCCTGCCTGTATCTGGACAAGCCGCTGAAAGCCCATACGCTGATGCAGACCATTGCCCGCGCCAACCGCGTGGCAGAAGGGAAAAGCAACTCCCGCTTTTCCATTTTTTCGCGGTGCGTCTTGATATCCAGACCCCACTTTTGGAAGGTCTGGATCTCATTTTGCTCCTGACTGACGACTACAGCCATTTCCGTTTCCTGCATCCATTGCAGCTTGCGTTCCAGCTCCTGTGTCTCCTGCTGCGTGGCGTGCTTGATGCTGGTTTTCAGCGCTTCAATTTCAGCAGCCCAGTATTTCTGCGCCAGATCATACATCCGCACACAGGTCACCTTGTTCAGGCAGACAAACATAGCCTTGCCGCTTGTCCACAGGTCAGAGTAATGACCGACAAAATCTCGGGCAATGGATTCCAGACGCGGAGTCGCCGTCAGTAGGTGGATTTCTTTTGCAAACTCTGCTTCCAGCTTGTCCTGCTGATCTACATCCAAATCTGCCTGCTCAATGGCATCCAGAATGCGGTCTGTAATTTCCGGGTTGTCTTTCACATCCAGAATTTTCTCGCCGCGGTTTTCGTAGTACAGCGGCACAGTTGCACCATCCTCTACAGCTCGCTTGAAGTCATACACAGATATGTAGCCGCCGAAGGTGCGCTCGGTGATGTTATCGCTGGACAGTAGCGGAGTTCCCGTAAAACCGATGCGGGACGCCGTGGGCAGAAGGCGAACCATATTGTCTGCAAAGATGCCGTACTGACTACGGTGGGCTTCGTCCGACATGATGACAATATCGTGGTCGGGATAGATTGGCTCCACATCCGTCTTGTTGAACTTCTGGATCAGCGTAAAGATGAAGCTCGGGTTGCCTTTCAGTTTATCGATCAGGTCGTCGCCGCTGGACGCAATAAACTGGCTTGCTTTTGCTTTTCCAAGAATACCACAGTTTTCGAAGGTGTCGCTGATCTGTGTGTTCAGTTCGTCGCGGTCGGTCAGGATCACGATAGTGGGCGAGCCGGAGAACTTGCGGCGAATCTTCTGCGCCAGAAACACCATGGAATAGCTTTTGCCGCTGCCCTGGGTATGCCAGAACACGCCCAGCTTACCGTTGTTCAGCTTTCGGGCTTCGTAGGCTTTGATTGCCTCGTTCACGCCGAGATACTGGTGGTTCCGGGCCAGTATCTTTGCCGTATGTCCTCCGGAATGGTCAAAGAGGATAAAGTTTTCCAGCAGATCCAGGAAATTTTCCTTTTTGCAAATGCCGCGAAGCATGGTTTCCAGCGCCACGCTGCCCTGCTCCTGCTCGGACAGACGCTTCCACTCATGGAAGAACTCATACTTGCTGCCCAGCGTACCGACCTTGGCTTCCGTTCCATTGGAGAGGATCAGGAAAGCGTTGTAGTAGAACAGATGGGGAATGGTGTCCAGATAGTCGGTGTAGTTGTTGGTATAGGCATCCTGCACATCCACGGTGTTCTTCTTCAGTTCGATGAACAGCAGAGGAATCCCGTTGACAAAGCCGACAATATCCGTACGGCGGCGGTACAGGTCACCGTGGATCTTCAGCTCTTTGATGGCGAGGAAATGGTTGTTATCGGGATTCTGAAAATCGATAACAGCAGCTTTCTTCTCTTCGGTTTTGCCGCCAGGCTTCTTCACTGTGACGGGGATGCCGTCACGAATCAGGAAATATTTTTCCTCGTTGATCTGCAGCAGGGAGGCGGTGGACAGTCGGTACTCCAGTGTGCGCTGAGCCTCGTCCATCTGAGCGGGTGTGATCCATGAATTCAGGCGCAGCAGCGCCTCCCGAAAATACCGGGTCAGCAAAATCTCTTTATAGCTTTTTCGCCCAAAGGTGCCGTTTTCGCCCAGCTTCTCCGTGTTGTAGGCAAATGCGACCTCCCAGCCCAGCTCGTTTTCGAGCAAGTGACCGGTGCTTTCCTGGACGAGGATATTTTCGGAATAGTCGTAACTCACGGTGTCGCCTCCTGTTCGTTTCTTACCATGTCTGGTTATCAGTAATTGTCTTTCGAACCGCTTCAACCCTCTGGTTCAGTTCCCGCAACGCAACAAGCAAATTGGCGTGACTGCCATCCGCGTTATCATATGTTACCAATTCAAGATTTCTGTTGTTGGACAGCACCTCAGATATCTCATCTTCATAACTCCCGGCAGCAGTTACAAAATAATGGGGTCTGCATCCTGGATATAGGAAATTGCTGTTTTCGAGTGTAAGTTTAATGTCCGGATCATTAATACCACACCCCGAAAAAATGAAAGTGTGTGTCAGAATAAGCGCATCCAGTAGTTTATAGAATGAGGAATACTTACACCGAGCAACACTATACTGTTTGTGCGTAAAAATGATGTTTGTTGTGTCGTCTACATAACCATGGGCTCGAATTATCAGATAGTCAGTTGTCCGCAGATATTTTGCAATATCATATTCGTGATAAGATTTGACAACAATTGATGAGTCGGAAGCATTCATCGCATACTGTTCATAGATTTTATCGATATTAGGGGTGATAACCAGCCGCGAATCTAACAAGTATATTTCCTTATGTACATCGCACGGCTTATATCTTGGGCGACGGAATTCATCAGCAGCCAAATCACCAAAATCGTTTTCGCCTATGGCATCGACTATCACTTCACAGGCCATCAAATAATCTTTTTCAGTCAGCAAGCGTTCTATGACGGTTTCATGCTGATTCAGCTTATCTGGGCGTTTTTTCAGAATATCCCGCAAAAAGGCCTCCCAAGTTGCAGGATGTTTTCCGTCCTCGTTACATGAATTTGCCGATATACCTGATCCCAGAAAAAGCACACATTTTCTTCTGGCAATTGCATCGACCAGATTGTCAGGCCAGTTCATAATTCAGTGCCTCCTCGTTTTGAAGTATTCTTTCTGATATCACTTCCATCAAATTTCCAAAGTCCTTGACTTTTTGATAGTGGGCACCAACAACGCCGTCATTGTTAGTTAAATTGAAAATGGGCTTATGAGCTGTTTGTGACATGGGAACCAGACTATAGTAATTGGGAATTGAGCCGACTTTATAATCGATCTCAGCTTGTACATCTTTGTTTATTGGCTTGATAATCTTTTCTTCAATTTCATCTGGGATTTTTTTAAGAATCTCGTCATATGCACGTACCGCACGAGCTGTTCCACCGACACTCTTTGTAATATATTGCTGTTCGACATAGCCCAAGAATTTAATCTGACAATTGCACCGCATATTACGCAAGGCAGTCTTCTTGTTAGGGTCAAGATCAGAAATACCTTTGTTGAACGCGTTACTCCACGACACAATGGATTCTCCAATATTGCCCAATGCAAGCAAGCTAAAAACATCCGAAGACATTGGCGTAATAAAATAATCACATGCCAATAGGATGGAACGGTTAATTGCACCTAAAGAAGGACCCATGTCAAAGAAAACATAATCGTATTCGTTGCAAAGTGTAAGAAAATGTATAAACAACATGGTTGATTTAATGCCTCGCAGATCGGATGATTTAACATCCTTCCATTCACTGGCAAGGAAATCTTCACAAGCTGCAAACTGGGGATTTCCAGGGATCACATCAAAACCAAAGTGATTCGACTTGGTCGGCTCATATTCTTGGAGATACCCTGAGCCGTCTTCGAGCGGAGGAATAATATCTGCAATGGTAAAACACTTTGGTTGTGATTGATAATAGACATCAAAAAACTGCTCTTCATCCAAGACATATGTAGTTGTATTACACTGTGGGTCTGCATCAATTACCAAAACTTTCTTTCCTTTTTTAATCTGCAAATATGCGGCTAAATTGCAGAGAAGAGTGGTTTTGCCTACGCCACCCTTATTATTAAAAATCGCAATTGCTTTCACCATGTACCTCCTCTGGATTCTCGGTCTGTGTTTTCATTCTTAATATTATTGTAGCAAAGATTGCAAACAAATCTATTACTGCACTGCCAACAAGAAGAACTACTTCATTTTAATCAATCTTTAGAAATGCTTGTAGGTATTCTTCTTAAATCTGTACTATAAGTTTCAGGCTTCCTAATTTACACCTCGATTTCTCCGCTCATCAATTTGGGCAACAGGCGGTCACGGGATTCGACTAAAAGGTTGTTTTGCAAATATACCGCTTTGATTTTACAATGAATAGCGTTCAAGACTCTCTCTGCTTTCAAAAGGATATCTTGACTGGGGCAAAGGACTACAAGCCGTTCAATCACATCGCGGTATAGTTCCTGCTGATTTGTAGACCCACGACCCATTCCCATCAAGTATTCCTGTTGACTTTTGACTACATGATAGATATAGTTTGGATTCTCTTTTGCGCGGACAAGCGTAACATGAGAGTCAAATGTCGTATTGGGATAGTCTCCATATACTCGCCCAACGCGTCCGAGCGTTCCTGTCCCTGTGGAACAAATCACAGTATCGCTATCCTGTAAATTTAAGGTAGGTGCATACTCCTTTTCCTGCCGTCTTGATTCGGAAATATCCATAATCGAACTGCGAATACATTTCTGGTTAATTACGGAATACTTCCCGTTGTCAGAATACTTTGGTGATATTCCTCTCTTTAGAACTGAAGTTACTTCAGACAGCACCATTCTTTCCCACCCCTCCGGGATGCCATCCACGATAGGCGTGGTTTCGTGGCCGGGAAAGCGTAGGTCAACAAACCACTCCTTATACAGCCGCTGCGCCGCTTCCTCCAACAGCTTGATCTGCTTTTGGTTGTTTTCAACCAGATCATCGTAGGCAGAGAGAATTGAGGCAATGTGCTTTTGAGTTTGCATATCTGGTACAGGCACTTTCATAGATAGCAAGTCTTCATTGCGTAGGCTGGCTCGAGTGGTCATGGTAGAAAATGCTGTAAATCCAGCTCTAAAGACAGGAGTGCGCAGATAATATCCGATAAACTCCGGAAGAACCCGTTCTGGGTTAATCGGGCGAAGCCTTTTTGTAAAACCATTGTAAGTTGCATGAGGATAATCTTTCAGAGCTACAGAACTCATGCCCAATTCATCCATCGTTTCGCTTGTTCGCGTAATGAATACATCGCCGCGCAGAATGGAATATGATTGTTGTTCGTTATCTGTAGACTGCACCAGATCAAGTAATTCCTGCGGTAAAAACCATTTGTTAAAAACAGTCGAAAAGGATAAGAATGGGGACCCTTTCCCAAAAAACTTTCCACCTTTTGAGAGTCCATTGTGAACTTCATATAGTTCACCTAACGCCACATATTCCCAACTCATATCCCCATCTCCTTCATGTTTCTGGAGATGGTCTGCATCAGTTCATTGGATTCCGCCTGCAATGTCAGCAGTTCCTCATGAATCTCCGCCATGCGCTGGGCAAAGTCCACGCCGTCATCCTCCACGGCGGCCACGCCCACATAGGCGCCGGGGGTCAGGGAGTAGTTCTTCTCTGCGATCTCGGTGCGGCTCGCCACCTTGCACAGGCCGGGAATGTCCCTATACTCGCCCTCGCCAAACTTCTCATAGAGCCATTTGGCTTCCTGAATGATCATCACACACTCTCGGATGCTTTGCTCATGCGCAGATACCACACCATTCAGTTCCTTCACATACCAGTTGACTCTTGCGGGGCCTCTTCCTGCCCGGCTGGCCAATAGCTGCTTGATATCGCTTTTCAATTTGTTTTCTTCCAGATATGGCGCAAATTTCGCGACTGCGGCTTTTTGAAGGCGCAGAAATTCCTCCAGCGACTCTTGAATTTCTGCGCAGTGCTTCAACGTCCTCATCTGATTGACTTGTTTCTTCAGGGCATACGCCTTGTTGTTTGCTTCCTGATAGAATTCAGGCAACATTTCCGTGCATAATGTCCCAGTCTGAAAGTCAACAATGGCAGACACAAAACTTTTGATCCGGTCTATGTATTCGTTAAGCAGCCTTTGATATTTCTCTGTCTCACCACGGTACAGCCACACGATGGCGTTCAAATTCTTGAGCTGCCAATCGCTCCACTCGTTCAGTGTGCGGTCGACCACGGTATAATAATTCCGGGCGTCGATGAACAGCACTTTGTCCTGTAATTCTTGGGGCTTTCCCTTATCAAAGAACCACAGAGAACAAGGTAGGCTCTTGGTGTAGAAGAAGTTATTTCCCACGCTGACCATCACATCTACATGACCGGTCTCCACCAATTTCTGACGGATGTCCCGATCCTTGCCGGAACTGTCTGTTGCGGAAGATGCCATAACGAAACCCGCCCGACCATGCTCGTTCAGGTAGGAGTAGAAATAGGAGATCCACAAATAGTTGGCGTTGCCGAATTCCTTTTTGGCGTTGATAGAGGGCAAGCCGAAAGGCAGACGCCCCGCACTCTGGGCGGACTCGGAATTGACCTTGTCCACATTGAATGGCGGATTGGCCATGACATAGTCGCAGCAGCCGTCCAGATTGTGGGCGTCGTGATAGAAGGTATTTGCTTCGTCGCCGGACTTAATGATACCGTTGAGCCCGTGAACAGCCATATTCATCAGGCAGAGCTGGGCATTGTACTCCACTTTTTCCTGTCCATAAAAGGTCATGGCGGAATTGGCTTCCATCCCGGCGGCATTGACAAAGTCGCCGGTCTGGACAAACATACCGCCGCTGCCGCAGGCGGGGTCCAGCAGAATGCCGCCGGTCGGCTCCAGCACATTGACAATCATCTTGACAAGCGATTTGGGCGTGAAGAACACGCCATCGTCCTGGGCGATGTTCTTAGCGAATTTATTGAGGAAGTATTCATAGATACGGCCGATGATATCACCGCCCACTTCGTCCAGTGCGCTATTGTTGAAGATGCGAAGAAGTTCTGCCAGCAGTTCGTCAGAGAACATGGTGTAATCCTTGGGCAGCACGCCGGTGAGCTGCTCAGACTGGGCTTCCACCAGCTCCATGGCGTTGTTGACCACTTCGCCCAGACTGTTCATGGTGTGACCACTTTGGTTGGTCAGCCCCGCGGATGCGATGTCGGCAGGGAGATTGACCAGATACTCATACTGCGCTTCCTTGGGGAGAAACAGTGCGCTCTTAGATGTAAAGTCGCTAGCTTCCACGGGAATGACGCGGCCATTGCGTACCGGGCGGTTCTTCAAAATCTCTGCTTCTACCAGTTTGAAGCGGCTGTATGCGTAACGCAGGAAAATCAGGCCCAGCACGGGCATGCAGTATTGATTTGAGGTCAGCTTGGAGCCTGCACGAAGCAGATCGGCGGACTCCCATAAATCAGATTCCAATTTTCGAATGTTAATCACTTTTTTTTCTCCTTTGGCACGGGTTGGTTTCTTTCGTTGCTCTCTATATTTGTATCAGAGTGAAAACTGATGATATAATTTAAGGATTATCAAACTGCCTGTAAAATGAACTACAGAACATAACACCTACAGTTCTTCTGCCTTAAATGTCGTATACCCCTCGTAATAATAGCTGTGGTCGATGCCTTTCATAAAAACTTCGCGGCTATTCACATCATCCGTCAGCGCAGCTTTCAGCAGCACTTTGATCTCCACATCCTTAATCGGACTGCGCTCCATTGCAAGCAGATAGTCCTCCTTATCGACCTTGCTCCAATCCACGACCTGTCCGATACCGTTTTTCAGCATCAAATCGAGCCAGATACGCATACTGCGCCCGTTGCCCTCGCGGAACGGGTGCGCGACGTTCATTTCCACATATTTTTCGATGATTTCATCGAATGTACCCTGCGGCATTTTTTCGATGTTCGCCAGTGCCGCTTCCAGATACATCAGCGGCGCAAAGCGGAAATTACCCTTTGCCAAATTCACCGTGCGAAGCTCACCCGCAAAGTCATAAATGTCATCAAAAAGGTACTTATGAATTGCCTTGAGCGACGCGAACGTGCCGACAGGCAGCTTGTCCAGCGTGCCGCTTTCAAACAGACACACGGCCTTTTTCTTGCTGATCCGTTCCTCCTCCCGCGCAAGGTCTGCAGAACTCGTCAGCCCCAATTTATTTTCCAGTGCCATAGCGCACCTCCAAGTTATTTCTGCTTATGAGCATTTTCAAACCGTCGATACTCAAGCTTGGTTCAGTCGAATATAGCATCATCACAATTTCGACAGCTTCCCGTGCTGACTTCGACAAGGTATTTCGAAGTGCCTTATTCTTCGTTCTCAATGCTCTCGTCAGATTCTTCAGACACAATATTGAAAGAAAACTGCGAACGATCAAAACCAAACTCTGAAATCAGATTATCAATAAAGCGAATACAGGACCATGCAGACAAATTCGCTTCCAAATAGATCGTATCGGAAAGCTTCCAAGGCCACCGCATACCAACTCCATCTGTATTAAGGTGGACATGTTTTCGCTTTGTTGAATTGAATGAGTAGTGACGATTCGCAAGTTCCTGCAATTTACCCGGTTTCTTTTTGTCCAGAAGCTTGATAACGTCCAACAGCATCAATGCATACTTGTTTTGTCGATAGGTTTCGCCGAAGAGTTTGAAAGAAACCAACTTTTTACCCGTAACTTCGTCATAGTGATCGAGCGTTATCGTTTCGACATACTCAAACTCAATCGAATCGTCCGTGATTCGGTCGATTGCGTATCGGTTTGCTACAATGTTTGCCAGTCGCTTTGCGCGTGCCTGTATCTGCGGAATATCCCATATATCTGCTTCCAAAACGTCCCGGTTTAAAACAACTGCCTTCGAGTTCTCGCGGATAATCTCCTGCTTTTCCTTGAAACTCTTGTTGGAAAGTTCGGAATTATATCCGGTTACGGACAGATTACCAAGCGTATGTAAGTATTCCTCGTGTTTTTCAGGATCAATGTAACTCCAATCGGCGCTCAGTGTTTGCGGCATAATGTGTTCAATCGTCAGATTCTCCACTTGCAATGTTTCTTTATTATCACCATTTTCAATATCAAGGAGCAGGAATCGGCAGAGCGCATTATTGCCATAAATATTGGCTGTCAGCAACGCTCGTTCAAACTCGTTTTCAGATGGAACAGCGTCCTTGGATGAAACTGTACAAAGGAACTTGTTTAATGACTCGTAGTATTTCCGCTTGTTCGCAGTAACTTTAAAGATGCGATTATAAAGGTATATGAACAATCCGCGTAACGTATTGGATGGAACACCGCAAACCAATCTGCGAAGCAGATAGGCGAGGATAAACTGAAGAATGCGCTCCGTTGTTTCCTCATCGATTGCTTCGCGGTGGAAATCATCAAACACATGGAACAAAAATGGATAGCACGTTGTCTGTTTCAGAATTCTAATTCGTTGCAGCAGTTGATTGATTCGTACTGAGTAGTCCTTGTTTCCGTAGACAAAGGCACCATAGATTTTTGCATAGTACCTGAGTTCGTCCAGGATAGCCTCCTGTGTATAATTACTGCCTTTAAACAGCTTAACAAAGCTGTGGTAGAGTTGACGGCTATTTACGGGTTTGCCCGTCTTATAAACGATATACTGCATGAAAAAGTCGTCAAGATTGGAATAGTCCATCTTATTCCGAAGTGTCTTTTCGATAATCAGCCAATACTCTTCGTACAGCCGTTCCTGGTCATCGGCGTTCATCAGAAGAAAATTCCGAATCAGGTCTGCGTTTGACAAATCCAGTCCAGTGGAGTTGATGCTTTCGAAGATAACTTGTGGATCATCCTCACCCTTTGTCAAAACAATCTCAACGATCTCAAGTTTTGTAAGCGCATCAAGTACCTGTGATGGACAAATGCCCTTTTCAGTCCACCGTTCAAACCGTTCTTTGCAAAGCCGATAGTTCTGGAAAATATGCGTATCCTCATCCATTTCATCAGTTTTATTTGCCAACAAAAGCAAGAACTGATTGTTGTCCGATTTAATCGGCTTTAGCTTCACCTTGTATTTTTCATCGCAGTATTTGTTATGCAGGTATTGTTCGTCGATCTCCTGAAAGCAGGTATCGCCGCCTGTTTCAGCAACAACGGCAAGCGCCTTGAGAATAAGCATCATAGTAGTCAATCGCTGCTGACCATCAATAATTGTATATTCCTGCAGCGTAAACCCTCCGCTCTTGGCAGCCATAAATACAATTGTTCCAAGGAAATGCTTGTCCCCGCTGTTGATAATCTCATAGATATCATCAAGCAAGCGGTCACAGTTGGCTTCTGACCAATCGTAATTTCGCTGATACACTGGAATCCGAAACAGGACTTTATTTGTTCCAATAAAATCTCTCAGCATCCAAAGCTTATGCGCGTCCATATCTGCACCTCATTTCAATCTATACGTTTTCTCCGCCCCTCTGCCGACGACCTCGATCAGCCCTTCCTCGCTCATCTGGCGGGTCAGCAGGTAGGCTCTGGTTTTTTTGATATGCAGCAGCTCCTGTA
>ENA-UAPA01000347-UAPA01000347.1-human-gut-metagenome-genome-assembly--contig:-NODE-347-length-23087-cov-7.428534_pt1 | contig 23087 bp, 20 predicted proteins | sample MGYA00243476_ERZ654569 | MGnify/ENA primary metagenome ERZ654569 (study PRJEB26926, sample SAMN06164726) | human gut metagenome | biome: ENVO:00009003; feature: ENVO:2100002; material: ENVO:00002003... | reverse complement strand
TCAGTATGAGAAGTGTTTTTTGCGACGTACACGCCGCCGCAAAAAACGGATTGCACTTGATTTGCCGCCTGCGGGCGGCAAACTCTGCGAGGCTTTTGGGACAAGTTTTTTACATCCACATGGCGAAGGGCCGCAGGAGGCCCCCCAGCACCCGGTGCAGCAGGGGGCGGTGCTCCCAGTCGGACCGGGTCACCTGCCGGGACTTTTCCATAATGCCGTCCATATCCTCCAGCAGGGTCTCCAGGGCCGGCGCGCCGTACAGCAGGGTGCCGCACTCGAAGTGCAGCTGGAAGCTGCGGTAGTCCATGTTCACGGACCCCACAAAGGCCGCCTCCCGGTCCGCCAGAACGGTTTTCCCGTGCAGCAGCCCCGGCGTGAAGCGATAGATCTTCACCCCGTGGTCCAGCAGCTCCCCGAAATAGCTCTCCGCCACCATGAAGGCGAATTTGTGGTCCGGGATCCCCGGCATCATCAGCCGCACGTCCACCCCGCTGCCGGCGGCCATGCACAGGGCCTTCTCCATGGACTCGTCAATGGCCAGATAGGGGGAGGTGATATACACCATGTGCTTGGCCCCGCCGATCAGCTGCAAAAACGCGTCCTCGGCGGAGGAGATGGGGTTGCTGTCCGGCCCGTCCACAAAGGGCTGCACAAAGCCCTGGCCCGGGGCGTCGCCGTGGGGCCGGTAATAGTCGTGCTCCTGGTGCATGGCGCCGCCCATGCGCTCCCACATATAGATAAACTCCCGGGTCAGGGTCCAGGCCCCCTGGCCCTCCAGCCGGATGCCGTCGTCCTTCCAATAGCCGAACCGCTCCATCAGGTTGGCGTATTCGTCGGCGATGTTGGCTCCGCCGGTATAGGCGGTGTCCCCGTCGATGCAGGCGATCTTCCGGTGGTCCCGATAGTTGAAGTACAGGCGGTTGACGTAATGGTGCACCGGGTTGAACACCAGCACCTCCACCCCTATGCGCCGCAGCTGCTCCACGGCCTCCTCGGGCATGCGCATCATGCTGCCGAAGTCGTCGAACAGCACCTTGATCTCCACGCCCTGTCCGGCCTTCCGCCGGAAAATATCCATCAGCCGGTCCCACAGCTGCCCCTCGGCCATGATGTAAAACTCCATGAAAATGAAGTGCTCCGCCTGCTCCATGCGCTCCAGCAGCTCCTCCAGATACGCCTCGCCGGTGGGCAGATACACGGCCCCGGTGCCGGTGTACAGGGGGAAGCCCTGCCGGTCCAGATACGCCGCCAGGCGGCCCCATTCCGGGTGCTCCCGCCGCAGGCGCTCCACCTGCAGGCGGCTGTGCTCCTGCCGGGCGTCGGACTCCCGGGGCCGGGGCAGTTTTTTCAGGTCCAGCCGCTTCTGGGGGTGATCTCCGTTCCACAGCCAGTACAGGATCAGGCCCACCACCGGCACCGTCAGGATCAGCAGGGTCCAGCCCAGCTTGTACGAGCTGCCGCCGGGGCGGCTGTTGATGCGAAAGACGTAGGCCAGGGCCACCAGCTCCAGCAGGGTATAGGCGATGGCCATTCTCTGCCGCAGCAGGTCATTGAGCACCAGCACCAGCGCGATCTGGGCCAGCAGCAGCACCGCCACCAGCACCAGCCGCAGGGCCGCCGATATGCGCCGCTCGGTTTTTTGCTGTACCTTCGGTTTCTTCAACGGAAATCCTTCCTCCTTTCCCGCTGTCCCCGCCGCTCATCGGCGGTGTATGGGTATCTAAGGGTGTCTGTTTTGCGGCCCGCTGAGGGCAGCGAGCCCTACAGCCTTGGCTCTCCCTCTGGGAGAGCTGTCGGCGCAGCCGACTGAGAGGGCCTGTAGGGGCGTGGGCTCTGCCCCGCCCGTGGGTCCGGCGCTTCCGGGCCGGGTAAAACCCGGCCCCTACAAGGCTCCTCTTATTCCAGACTGTCAAAAACGCCTCGCAGAGTTCGCGGCCCGCAGGCCGCGAAGTGTTCCATCCATTTTTCGCGGCGGCGTGTACGTCGCGAAAAATACTTTGCGCTTCGACCCGTGTGTTTTCGCGCATTTTTGCGTGAAAACACACGGGTCGGAGCGAAATCTCTTTTGTCAAAAAAGGCAACGCCCTTTTTTGACAAGCTCTTATTACCCCAGGACCCAGGACTTCAGGGCGCTGCCGTCGGGGTCGTCCACCCGCAGGCCGTCCGTCACGTTGACCTCCGGTGCCGCCGCCCGGATATCCGCCACCGACGTCTCGATGCCGCTGCTGCCGCTGGTGCAGAAGGGCCGGATGGTTTTCCCGGTCAGGTCATAGGTATCCAGGAAGGTGTTGATGATCCGGGGCGCGGTCCCCCACCAGATGGGATAGCCCAGATAGATGGTGCCGTACTGGGACAGGTCCAGGGGCTGGCCCGCGATCCGGGGCCGGGCGGCGGGGTCCTTCTGCTCCTGGCTGGCCCGGCAGGCATCGTTGTTATAGCTCAGGTCCTGGCTGGTGTAGGGCTGCTCCGGGGTCAGCTCATACAGGTCCGCCCCGGTCATGTCACGGATGCGCTCTGCCGCCGTCCGGGTGCTGCCGGTGCAGGAAAAATAGATCACCGCCACCCGGGTGCCGGCCCAGCCGCTGCCGGTACTGCCGGTGGTATTTCCGCCGTTTCCGGCATTTCCGGTACTGCCTGCACCGCCGGGCACACCGGCGCTGCCGCCGGGATTTTCCGCCGGGCCGCTTCCCGGGTCCGTGGCCCCGGGGGTCACCGTGGGACTATCTCCGCCGGGGGCCACCTCCGTCTGCTTCTTTCCGCAGGCAAACAGGGCGCAGGCCATGCACAGGGCCAAAATCAGGGCTAAAACACGCTTCATGGGGCTTTTCCTCCTTATTTCCGTCTTTATTCTTCCTCCTGCTGCACCGCCGTGCCGCCGCCCAGGCCGAAATCGTCGGCCACGGTGGCGCCGTCCCGGCGGAGCATGGTCTCCATGACCCGGATGTCGCTGTCGATGTCCATGGCGTCGGCCCGGTACAGCTCATCCAGCTGCCGCTCGAACCCCGCCACGATGCTGTCCATGGTGCTCTGGATTTTGGCCTTGGCCTGGTTGAGATTCTCGCCGCTGACGCCTGCCTCCTCAAACTCGGCATAGGAGTCCAGCAGCTTCTGGGTGGTGGGCAGATAGTAATTCAGGAAGGTGCTGGCCTTGGCCTTTTTGGCGGGCTCCTTCTCGATGATGCGGAAGATTTTCCCTGCCACCTCCTCCAGCCGGTCAATTTTCTGGCTGAGGACGGGGTCGGCGATGCGGTCATTGGCCCGGCGGATCTCCCGCAGGACGCCGGAATAGCCCTGCTCCGCCTGGGGCGGCTCCTGGGCCTCCTGCTCCTGTTGCTTTTTGCTGAAGAAGGCCTCCGCCGCCTCCGGGGACCGGAACAACATATCGCTTCCCAGGTCCAGGTAGGCATTCTCGCCCCACAGGCCCTTTTCGATCATGATCTCCAGGTCGTTTTCCACCTTCCGGGAGGACACATCCGCCGCCACCGCCAGCTTTTTCAGGGACACGGCCTCCTGCCCGTGGGCACAGGCCAGATACTTGCCGAAGCGGCGGGCCCGGCGGGTCATAGAGGCGCTGCCGATGACCAGTCCCAGGCCTCCGGCGGCCAGGCCCATGGTGGGAAACAGGCTGGCAAGCAGGGCCCAGCTCAGAACTCCGGCAGCGGCATCGACGCCCTGCACCATAGACACCAGGCCTGCGAAAAGCAGCACCAGGCCCACAATTTTCATGGTATTGGCCCCTTTTGCGGAGTATTGGGGCGTTTTCGTCACCTTTTTGCGGGTGCTGGAGGCTGTCCCGGTACGAGGCCGGGACGGGGCGGGATTCTGCTGGGACAGGCCGGGATTCTGCCGGGACACGGGCTTGCGCTTCGTGTCGCCGCCGAACAGCTTGGCCAGCAGCACAACAAGGCCCACCGGCCAGGCCACCGCGAATAAAATTGCGATAATGGCCCAGGAGCCAAAATCGTTGTCGTCCTTTTTTGGCGGACGGCGGGGCGGCCCCTGCCGGAACTCCCGGTCCCGGTCGTCATAGGAATAGGCCATCACTGCTCTCCTTTCGGGCGGAGCTTGCGCTTGTTGCCGTGCTCATCCACCACATAGGTATTGTCCAGCTCCCGGGCCAGGTTGCCCACCACCGAGTCGATATATTCCCGGCGCAGGCGCAGCTGTTCCTCCCGTTCCTCCTGGGTCAGGCCCTCCGGCGTTTTCGCCTTGGCGGCCAGCTGGTTGATGCGGGCGATTTTCTTTTCATCCATGATGTGATCTCTCCCTTTTTTATAGATAACGCTTCAGGGTGACGAACACCCTGCCCTTTTTGGTCTGATGGCCGACCTCCTCCAGGACGCATTTCCCCAGTCCCCGCAGGGTCAGGGTGTCGCCCTGGGCCACCGGGCGGTCCGGCTTCTGGCAGTCGGTCCAGTTCACCTGGACCCGGCCGGAGGTCACCGCCTCGGCGGCCTTTCCCCGGCTCAGGGAAAAGCCAACGGCCAGCACGCTGTCCAGCCGCAGGGAGGACACCGTGTCGCGGATTTCCTTGGTTTTCTCCTGGGGCGGCGTCAACTGGGCCAGGGGCAGCGGGGCCGTATGGAGCCGCACCCGTCCGGCGTCCGTCCAGTCCGACAGCAGCAGCTCCGCCGCCGGGGCCGTGGCCAGCACGTCGGCCCAGCGGGGAAACACCAGGATATCCCCCAGGGTCTCCCGGGTCAGGCCCAGGGCCATGAGACTGCCCAGAAGGTCCCGGTGGGTCAGGGCGTCCTCCTCGTAAAACGAGGCCCGGACCACCCGGACGGCGTCCTCCTCCGGGGCCTCCTGCCACTCCGGCAGGAACCACAGCTGCCGCCGCTGGGCGCCGTCGTACCCGCCCCAGAAGGCGTAGCCCTCCGTCACGGACAGGGCGTTCAGCAGCCGCCGGGCCGCCGCCTGCTCCGCCGGGGACAGAAAGCCCGTCCCCTCCGGCAGATTCCGCCGCCGGCACTGCTCATACTTGTCCCAGACCCGGCCCAGCAGCAGCCGCTCATCGCCGTTTGCGGCCAGCCGGTCCAGCATTTCCCGTTTATCCATGGTATTCCCCCAGATTCTGGGTGTGATAGAGTCCGGCATAGGCCCCGTTTGCCGCCAGCAGCTGGTCATGGGTGCCCTGCTCGGCGATGCGGCCGTCCCGGATCACCAGGATGCGGTGGGCGGCCCGGATGGTGGAGAGCCGGTGGGCGATGATGAGGGTGGTGCGGCCCCGGCTCAGCTCGTCGAAGGCGTGCTGGATCTTCGCCTCGGTGATGCTGTCCAGAGCCGAGGTGGCCTCGTCTAAAATCAGGATGGGCGGGTCCTTCAGGAAGATCCGGGCAATGGCCACCCGCTGCTTCTGTCCGCCGGAGAGCAGGGTGCCCCGCTCGCCCACATAGGTGTCGAACCCGTTGGGCATGGCGGCAATGTCGTCATACAGCTCCGCCCGGCGGGCGGCCTCCTCCACCTCCCGGTCGGTGGCCTCGGGTTTTCCGTAGCGGATGTTCTCCCGGATGGTGTCGGCAAACAGGAACACGTCCTGCTGGACGATGCCGATGGCCCGGCGCAGGGAGTGCTGGGTCAGGCGGCGCACGTCGGTCCCGTCCACGGATACCACGCCGCTGTCGGGGTCGTAAAACCGGGGCACCAGCTGGCACAGGGTGCTCTTGCCGCCGCCGGAGGGGCCGACGATGGCCACCGTCTCCCCGGGCTGCACCGTCAGGTCCACCCCGTGGAGCACCTCGGGGCTGCCATCGTCATAGGAGAAGTGCACGTTCTCCAGGGCCACCCGGCCCTGCACCTGCGTCAGCTCCACGGCGTCGGGGGCGTCCTGAATGGTAGGCTCCGTGGCCATCAGCTCGATGAACCGGTGCAGGCCCGCAAAGCCGTTGGAGAACATCTCGGCGAAGTTTGCCAGCTTCCGGACGGGGCTGATGAAGGTGGTGATATACAGGCTGAAGGTGATCAGGTCGATGTAGTTCAGCCGGTCCTTCATAATCAGCCAGCCGCCTGCGGCAATCACCGCCACGGACAGCAGGCTGATGAACAGCTCCATGCTGGCGTTGAAAAAGCCCATTTCCTTGTGGAAATTGCGCTTGGAGGTTTTGAACACCTCGTTGGCCCCGTCGAACCGCCGCTGCTGCTGGGCCTCGTTGGCGAAGGCCTTGGTGGTGCGGACACCGGAGAGGCCGGACTCGATCTCGGCATTGATGGCGCCGGTTTTCTGCTTGGCGGCCCGGGAGGCCTGGGACATCTGGCGGCGGCGATACATCACCACCAGCAGGAAAATGGGGATGATGCAGCACACCACCACCGCCAGCCGCCACTGGATGGAGAACATCACCGCCAGGGCGCCGATGATGGTCACCAGGGAGATGAACAGGTCCTCCGGCCCGTGGTGGGCCAGCTCCGTCAGCTCAAACAGGTCCGTGGTCAGGCGGCTCATCAGCTGGCCGGTGCGGTTTTTATCGTAAAAGTCAAAGCCCAGGTCCTGCATATGGGCAAACAGGTCCCGGCGGATATCGGCCTCCACCAGGATGCCGAAGGTGTGGCCCCAGTAGCCCACGATGAAGTAAAGCCCCGCCCGGAGGACAAAGGCCGCCACCACCAGAGCCATGACCGTGAAGAAAATGGAAAACTGCTTATCCGGCAGCCAGTGGTACATGGCGGTGCGGGAGATCAGGGGGAAGGCCAGGTCGATGACGGCGATCAGGAAGGCACAGCTGATATCCAGCAGGAACAGGCCCCGGTGGGGGCGGAAATAGGACAGGAAAATGCGCAGGGGACTGCGGGTCTGGTAATCTTTGGTGGTCATGGTCTCTCTCTTTCTGAAAAAATGGGCACAATTACCCAGTGTGTTGTTATATATAGTATAACACACCGCCCCCCCTGGCGCAAGGCGGTGTTTTGTGTTAATATGTGTTCAGAAGTGAGAAAAATTGCCGTGGGTTTTGGCCCTGCGGTGTGTACTATAGAGTAGAGAGAAACAGGGAGGCGACGGACATGGACGACAAGCAGCTGATGGCGCAGATCGCCGCCGGGGACCAGGCGGCCCTGCAGACCCTGCTGCGGCGGCACGGACCGCTGCTGCAATATATCCTGAAACCCATTCTGACAGACCCCCGGGAGCGGGAGGAGTGCCTGGCGGATATCTCCCTGCGCCTGTGGCAGCGGGCCGGGGACTATGCGCCGGAGCGGGGGCAGTTCGTGCCGTGGCTGACGGTGCTGGCCCGGAACATGGCCCTGAACCGGGCCAGGCGGCTGCGGAGGGAGGAGCCCCTGGACGAGACCATGCCCCACGGGGACGGCAGCGCCGAGGAGGCCCTGCTGCAAAAGGACCGGCGGGAGCAGATCCGGATGGCCATCCAATCCCTGAGCCGGGAGGAGGAGCAGCTGTTCTTCCGGAAGTATTACTACTGCCAATCCACCGCCCAGATCGCCGCAGAGCTGGGCATCACGGAGCGGGCCGCCGAGGGGCGGCTGTACCGCCTGCGGCAGAGACTGCGGAATCTGTTGGGAGGTGACCTGCTGTGACGGACGACATCCGCTTTGACCGGGATATGCAGACCCTGCTGGAGCAGCTGCCGGAGGAGCAGCTGCCGGCGGCCCGGGTGACCCCCTGGCGGCAGGCCATGCGCTGCGTTCTGTGGGGCATCGGACTGACCGGCATCACCCTGAACTTCTGGAATCTGCAGCATCTTCTGCCTATGGTTGGCAGCATCCTGCTGGTGCTGGGGTTCCGGACCCTGCGGCAGGAGAACGGCTGCCTGCGCAGCTGCTGGCGGCTGTCCATAGCCCTGGCGGTGCTGCGGGGAGGCTATGCCGTCGTTATGGGCACCGTCCTGTCCCGGCTGGTCCCCTGGCTGGAGGCGGCCATAGCCTGGACTCTGAGCATCCTGTTCTGGCTGGTGTGCCTGGGCCTGTGGTGGGGCATGAGGGAGATCGGCCGCAAGGCCGGGCAGGAAAAGCCCTCCGCCAAGGCGGCGGGGGCCCTGGTGCTGTGGTATGGGGTGCTGATCCTCACCGGCCTGCTGGGCCAGACCTTGCAGGGACTGGCGGTGTGGCTGCTGCTGGCGCTGTATATCATCATTCTGCGGCAGCTGACCCGGCTGACCCGTGCCCTGGACAACTGCGGCTATGCGGTGGAGGCCGCGCCGGTGCGGCTGGATGGCCGGTGGCTGGCGGGGGGATATCTGGTGCTGGTGCTGGCGGCGGTGCTGCTGGGCCAGGCCCTGGGTCAAAGGCTTCCCATGGACTATAGGCCGCGGCAGGAGCCGTCTCAGACGGCCCAGGCCGTCCGGGACCGGCTGGAGGGGCTGAACCTGCCCCGGGAGCTGCTGGACGACCTGTCGGACGAGGACGTGCTGTCCCTGTCCGGGGTGACCCAGACGGTTTGGATGCAGGAGCCGGTGAAGAAGCCCCTCAGCGGCCAGACCATCCAGTTCTGGCGGGCGGCCCTGCTGACGCCCGGCGACGACGGCCCGGACCGCTGGGCCATCCTGACCTATTTCCAATACGAGGACGGGGAGGACTGGTCCGGGGACACCGACGGACTGTGGCTGGTGCCCCACTACCCTTATGATGCCTATGTGGAGGAAGCCCTCAGCGGGTATATCCTGTATGACGGGCCGGAGGGCACGATGGCCGCGCCCATGCAGAGCCTGGTCCGGCAGGAACAGGCCCAGTATACCGACCGGCTGTGGCCGGGCATTCCGTCCAGCGCCAGCTTGTACCTTTTTGCCGAGTGATCCCTGCCCCGGAAGGGGGAAAATATCCGGGGCTATCTGCTGTACTGGCGGGAGACCGTGCCGCCGATGGAGGAGAATCCGGTGCGGATGATGGATCAGCCGTATCTGCACCGGCAGATGAAATGGCGGTATCCCTATGCCACGGCCCTGGACCAGCGGAGCATTCCGTATGCCACCCAGAACTTTGAGCCGGGACTATTCATCGTGTATCAGCAGGCGGACGGCACCGTCAGCGCGTATCTTGACTCCGCTGAGCGGGGCTCCATCTCCAAGCGCGGCACTCCCCCGGCGACGTAAAAAAAAACCCCGGCTGCATAGCAGCCGGGGTTTTTTTCCTGTGATGGGGGTTACTTGGCTTCTCTTGCCCGGCGGGCGGCTTCCTCCCGCTGGCGGCAGATGTCGGCCCAGCTGGGGATCTTCTTCAGTTCCTCGTTCAGGTCCGCCAGGGTAGCGGGAATGTCGATGTTCTGGGGACAGACCCGGGCGCACTGGCCGCAGCCCACGCAGGCGGCGGGGCGCTTGTCCTCCGGCAAAGCCTCCACCCGCATGCCGATGTTGAAGTTGGGGGAGAACTTGGCCTCGTTATACAGCTTCAGCAGCATGGGAATGTCCAGGCCCATGGGGCAGCCGTCGCAGCAGTAGCGGCAGGCGGTGCAGGGCACGGCGCCGTACATGCCCTTGGCGATGTCCAGCAGGACCTTCTCCTCCTGGTCCGTCAGGGGGCGGCGCTCGGCGAAGGTGCGGACGTTGTCCTCCATCTGGGCGGGGGTGGTCATGCCGCTGAGGATCATCTGGACCCCCTCCACCCCCTGGAGGAAGCGGAAGGCCCAGGCGGCGGTGGACTCCTCCGGCCGCAGGGCGTGGAGCTCGGACTCCGCCTCCGGCGTCAGGGAGGCCAGGCGGCCGCCCCGGACAGGCTCCATGACCCAGATAGGGATGCTGTACCGGCGCAGCAGTTCGCACTTGGCCTTGGCGTCCTGCATGGTCCAGTCCAGATAGTTCAGTTGAATCTGACAGAACTCCATGTCCTTGCCGCAGCGGGACAGGAAGTTCTCCAGCATTTCCACGCCGCCGTGGGAGGAGAAGCCCAGGTGACGGATGCGGCCGTTCTTCTTCTGCTCCAGAAAATAGTCGATGATGCCCCAGCGGGGATCGGTATAGGTCTCCACGGACTTCTCATACACGTTGTGCAGCAGGTAGAAGTCGAAATACTCCACGCCGCAATTCCGGAGCTGCTCTTCAAAAATGGCGGCGGGATCGTAGCTGTCGCTGATCTGGTGGCCGGGGTATTTGGTGGCCAGATAGAAGCTCTGGCGGTCATAGTCCTTCAGCACCCGGCCGATGACCCGCTCGGACATGCCGCCGTGGTAGGGATAGGCGGTGTCGAAATAGTTGACGCCGTGGTCCATGGCATAGCGGACCATGTCCGCCGTGGTTTTCTCGTCGATGTCCGCCGGGCCGCCGCCGGGAACCAGCGGCAGACGCATGGTGCCGAAGCCCAGCAGGGACAGCTTCTCTCCGTGAAAATCGGTGTAGATCATGTAAGGTTCCTCCCTATCGGATATATATGCGGTATTATAGCATGGGGCGGTCTGGCTGCGCAAGAGGTCACTTCCCGGCGGACTCCATCCGCTGGCCGATGGTGCTGCCGCCGGACTGGTGCATGGTTTTCAGGATTTCCGCGATCTGGCCGGCGGCCTCGGACACCTGGCGGCCAAACTCCGCCGAGGACATGCGCATGGCCCCGGTGCGCACCGCCGACAGCTGGATCAGCCCGTCGGAGGTCACCACCCGGACGCGGTCGTTTTTCCCTACCTGCTGCAAAAACCGCTCAATGTACATATTGCCGGTTTCCCGCTCCCGGGTGTATACCACATGGATGCCCCGGTAGTCGAACTTCTCCCCGGTATTGCCGGGGACCTTGTACCCGTCGAACACCAGCACCACCCGGGTGTGGGTGAAGGCGGCCCAGCCGCACAGGGTGTCCATCAGCCGCTCCCGGGCGGCAGACAGGTCCCGGTCCGCCAGGGCGTGGAGCTCGTCCCAGTCGAAGATCACGTTGTAGCCGTCCACCACATAGCAGCGCTGGCCGATCTCCCGCAGGCCGGTATCGGCAGGGGCTTCCCGCTTCTCCGGCGCACGGTACAGGGGACGGCGCACGGGGCCGAACTCCCGGGTCATGATGGCCTCCAGCTCCGCGTCGTCCAGGCGAATGCACCGGCGGCGCACCGGCGCGTCCTCCCGGGGCTTTTCCAGGCAGCCGGGCAGGTGCATATACTCCGGCACCTTGTCCCACTTCACAGTGAAGCCGCCGCCGTGGGCGCAGAATACGGAGTCCGGCGTGTTGTCCGGGTCGGCCTCCGGGTCATAGTCCGCCGCCGCGATCACGGCGTCGGGGTTATGGCAGGGCCCGTAGCCCGCCGGTTCCAGGGACAGGCGGCCCCGGCCGCCGGTATAGGACGCCACCTCCTGGGCATAGTCGTCAAACTCCGTCACCGGCACCCGGCCCCGCAGCAATGTCAGGTCCCCGGCCTCCTCCGGGGTGTCGAAGCTGCCGCTGCGCAGGCGCACATCGTTGATGGCCCGGCCCAGCTGCTCCGGCGGCACCTCCAGCCGGAAGGCGTAATACGGCTCCAGCAGGCGGCTTTTAGCCTGCATCAGCCCCTGGCGCACCGCCCGATAGGTGGCCTGGCGGAAGTCGCCCCCCTCGGTGTGCTTCACATGGGCCCGGCCGGACATCAGGGTGATTTTCATATCCGTAATGGGGGAGCCGGTGAGGACTCCCAGGTGGGTCTTTTCCTGCAAATGAGTCATAATCAGCCGCTGCCAGTTCCGGTCCAGCTGGTCCTCGCTGCACCGGGTGGCCGTCACCACGCCGCTGCCCTGGGGCAGGGGCTCCAGCAGCAGATGCACCTCCGCATAGTGCCGCAGGGGTTCAAAGTGGCCCACGCCCTCCACGGGGCCGTCGATGGTCTCCTTATACAAAACCCGGCCCCGGTCCAGCTCGATCTCCACGCCGAAGCGCTCCGACACCAGGCTTTTGAGAATTTCCGCCTGGATGCGGCCCATCAGGGACACATGAATTTCCCCTCCGTGGGAGGTGAAGCGCAGCTGGGGGTCCTCCTCCTCCAGCTGGCGCAGCTGGGGCAGCAGGGTGCGGCTGTCGCAGTCCGGCGGCAGGGCCACCCGATAGCGCATCACCGGCTCCAGCACCGGCCGGACGCCGGATTCCTCCGCCCCCAGGCCCTGGCCGCCGCAGGTGGCCGTCAGTCCCTGGACGGCGCACACGCCTCCGGCGGGGACCTGGTCCACCGCCCGGAACCGGCCGCCGCTGTAAAGGCGCAGCTGGGCGGCCTTCTCCTGGTGCCCGGCATAGGACACGGCGTCCCGGACCCGCAGGGTCCCGCCGGTGACCTTCATGTGGGTCAGGCGCTTGCCCTGGGGGTCGTGGCTGATCTTGAACACCCGGGCGGAGAAGGTCTCCGGATACACCGGCGGCTCCACATACCGGGCCAGCCCCTCCAGAAATTCGTCGATGCCCTCCAGCTTCAGCCCGGAGCCGAACCAGCAGGGAAAAACCAGCCGCCGCCCCACCAGCTGCCGCACCAGGGCGTCGGGGACCTCCCCGCCGTCCAGATACGCCTCCAGGGCATCCTCCCGGCAGGTGGCCAGCTGCTCCATGCGCCGCTCCCGGTCCGCGGGGGTGAAGTCCACGCACCCCTCCCCCAGCTCGTGGCGCAGATGCTCCATCATCTGCTCCCGGCCGCAGCGGCCGAAGTCCATTTTCGTCACGAAAAGAAAGGTGGGGATCCGGTACAGCTCCAGCAGCCGCCACAGGGTGCGGGTGTGGGCCTGGACGCCGTCGGCGCCGCTGATCACCAGAATGGCGTAGTCCAGCACCGACAGGGTGCGCTCCATCTCGGCGGAGAAGTCCACATGACCCGGGGTGTCCAGCAGAGTCACCTCCAGATTCCCGATGGGCAGCTCCGCCTGGCTGGAAAAGATGGTGATGCCCCGCTCCCGCTCCAGCAGATGGCTGTCCATGGCGGCGCTGCCGTGGTCCACCCGGCCCAGCTTCCGCAGCCGGCCGGTGCGGTAGAGCATGGCCTCGGCCAGGGTGGTCTTTCCCGCGTCCACATGGGCGGTGATGCCGATGACCACCCGGCGGGCCTGGTTGCTGTTTGTATCCATATGCAAAACCTGCTTTGTCTCGTTTTTCTCTATTATGGCAGATACCGCCCCGGCTTGCAAGGGCGGTTTTTTCTTGCCCGGCGGGGCAAATCGTGCTATGATGGGAAAAAATTGCCTGTGGGAGGAAGAACGGATGAATCAGAAGGAGCTAAACGAGCTGCGGCGGCGGTTCAAGCCGGACCGCACCGCCATCAGCAAGGTATACGGCTGCTATGTCAGCAGCAGCCGCCAGATCATCTCCTATGTGGACGCGCCGCTGGGCCTGCTGTCCCAGGAGGAGCAGGAGATGTATCTGAATCTGCTGAAAAAGACCCTGTCCGGCACCCTGGGCCGGAACCTCATCGACATCGTGTTTTCCACCGCCCAGGTGGCGGACAGCGACGAGCACCGCCTGCTGCAGACCCTGCGCCAGACGGAGCTGCAGGACGCCAACGCCCGGGAGAGCCTGTACCGCCGGATCATCGACGCCATCGACATGGGCGAGAGCAACTATCTGATTCTGCTGGCCGCCGACACCTATGACGTGCCCCATCGCAGCCGGGACGATCTGGAGGTCCCCGACGCCTCGGAGACGGTGTTCCGCTATTTCGTGTGCGCCATCTGCCCGGTGAAGGACCCCACCCTGGCCTTGCAGTACAGCGACCGGGACAAGGAGTTCCGGGGCAGCTCCACCGGGCATATCGCCCAGCCCCCGGCCCTGGGCTTCCTGTTCCCGGCCTTTGACGACCGGGCCGCCAACATCTATAACGCCCTGTTTTACAGCAAGGACACCGCCCAGCTGCACCAGGAGGTCATCGATGCGGTGTTCTGCGTCCAGGAGGCCCCCATGTCTCCCCAGGAGCAGCAGGACCTGTTCGCCGCCGCCCTGACGGAGACCTTAGAGAAGGATTGCAGCTATGACGTGGTGCAGGCGGTCCATGAGCAGCTGCGGGGCCGCATCCAGGAGCACAAGGAGAGCCGGGACCCGGAGCCGCTGACCCTGTCCGTCCGGGAGGTGGGGGACGTGCTCACCGGCAGCGGCGTGCCGGAGGAGAAGGTGGAGGCCTTTCAGGACCAGTGCCGCAGGCAGTACGGCCAGGACGCGGCCCTGAACCCCCGGAACATCATCGAGGCCGGGAAGTTCCAGATCACCACCCCGGAGGTGAAGATCACCGTGCCGCCGGAGTACAGCTATATGGTGGAGGCCCGGATCATCGACGGGCGGCGCTTCATCCTCATCCCCGCCGACGACGGGGTGGAGGTCAACGGCATCGCCGTCACCATCCCCAATCCCCAGGAATAACACACGGCCCCATACGCATAAAAATGCGTATGGGGTTATTCTTTTGTATTTTTATCCAAATAACACTTGACATGACTGGGTTGGTGTGATAGTATCTTTATCCGTAATTGCATTTGGTTTTCAATTTTTATTCACTGAAAGGGCATTTATATGACTATGTATACCATTCTCCGACGACGACCATGGGGCGCGTTCTGAATCGATCCACCATATGACACAAAAGAAACGGAGAATGAATATGAAATATTTTACCAAATTCCTGAGCCTGTTTTTGGGCGCGGTTATGATACTGACCATGGCCGCCTGCGGCAGCAAGAATACCGATACCGACACCGATACCAAAACCGGCGAGAAGAAGCAGCTGGTGGTGGCTACCAGCCCGGACTTCCCGCCCTTCGAGTCCCTGGACGGCAGCGACATCGTGGGCATCGAGCCCAAGCTGATGCAGGCCATTGCCGACAAGCTGGGCATGGAGCTGGTGTGGGAGCAGGTGGACTTCGACTCCATCATCCCCGGCATCCAGGCCGGGCGCTATGACGCCGGTGTGGCGGGCATCAGCATTACCCCGGACCGCCAGAAGAACTGCGACTTCAGCGACCCCTATTTCCTGGCCAACCAGGTGATCGTGGTGAACCCCGGCAGCGACATCCAGAGCAAGGCCGACCTTACCGGCAAGACCATCGCCGTCCAGACCGGCACCACCGCCGAGACCTACTGCCTGGATAACGGCTATGAGATCCTGTCCTTCGCCTCCAACATCGACGCCCAGGCCGCCCTGACCAGCGGCAAGGCCGATGCGTGGGTGGTGGACAACGAGGTGGCCGTGAAGATGGCCGGGGAGCAGAACCTCACCGTGTTGGACGAGGCCATGACCAGCGAGCCTTACGCCCTGGCCTTTGCCAAGGGCAGCGACCTGGTGGACCAGGTGAACCAGGCCCTGAGCCAGCTGCTGCAGGACGGCACCGTGGAGCAGATTTTCCAGGAGTATGACACCGTGTATGTGTCTCCCCTGAGCTGATGGAAGTTTTGCAGAGTATCGGCCAGTTTTTCGCCCGGTGGCTGGCCCAGCTGGAGACCACCTTTGTGGAGAAGCAGCGCTATCTCCTGCTGGTGGACGGGCTGAAGAACACGCTGATTATCACGCTGGGCGCACTGGTCATCGGCGTGGTCATCGGGTCATTGGTGGCCATGATCAAGTACTGCGGCCAGGACAGCCGCCTGCTGCGGCCCCTTTGCTGGCTGTGCAGCGTGTATACCACGGTGATCCGGGGCGTCCCGGTGGTGGTGCAGCTGCTGATCTTCTATTTTCTGATTCTCAAATCCTCCGACGGACTGGTGGTGGGCATCGTCACCTTCGGCATCAACTCCGGGGCCTATGTGGCGGAGCTGGTGCGCAGCGGCATCGCCGCCGTGGACCCGGGCCAGATGGAGGCCGGGCGCAGCCTGGGCCTGTCCCGGCTGCAGAGCGCCTGGCACATCGTGCTGCCCCAGGCCATGAAGAACATCCTGCCGGCCATCGGCAACGAGATGATCGCCCTGCTGAAGGAGACCGCCGTGGCGGGCTATGTGGCGGTCCAGGACCTGACCCGGGCCGGGAACCTGATCCGCAACAACACCTATGATTCCTTCAACCCCCTGATGCTGGTGGCCGTGGTGTACCTGGTGCTGGTCATCGGCATGACCCAGCTGCTGGGACTGCTGGAAAGGAGGCTGCGCAGAAGTGATAAGCGTTAAGGACCTGCACAAGAGCTTCGGCGGCGTCACCGTGCTGGACGGCATCTCCACCGACATCGAGAAGGGGGACGTGGTGTGCATCATCGGCCCCTCCGGCAGCGGAAAATCCACCTTTCTGCGGTGCCTGAACCGGCTGGAGACCCCGGACAGCGGGAAAATCCTCCTGGACGGCGTGGACCTGACGGACCCCCGGACGGACCTGGACCGGCAACGGATGAAAATGGGCATGGTGTTTCAGCAGTTCAACCTGTTCCCCCACATGACGGTGCTGAAAAACCTGACTCTGGCCCCTATGCTGCTGAAAAAGGAATCCCAGCAGACGGCGGAGGCCCGGGCCATGGCCCTGCTGGAGCGGGTGGGCCTTGCCGGCCGGGCGGGGGAATATCCGGCCCGGCTCTCCGGCGGACAGAAGTAGCGCATCGCCATCGTCCGGGCCCTGTGCATGGAGCCGGAGGTGCTGCTGTTTGACGAGCCCACCTCCGCCCTGGACCCGGAGATGGTGGGAGAGGTGCTGGACGTGATGAAGGAGCTGGCCCAGAGCGGCATGACCATGGTGGTGGTCACCCACGAGATGGGCTTTGCCCGGGAGGTGGCCAGTCGGGTGCTGTTTATGGACCAGGGGGGCATCATGGAGGAAAACACCCCCCAGGCCCTGTTCGACAACCCCCAGAGCCCCCGGCTGCAGAGTTTTTTGTCCAAGGTGCTGTGAGATTTATCAAAAAAGCAGCGGTTTTTTTCAGCTTGTCAAAAAAGGGCGTGGCCCTTTTTTGGCAAAAGGCTCTTTTGACAGACTGAAAAAGACGGCCGTGCCTTTTCGGGCACAGCCGTCTTTTTTCATACTTACCGTTCGTCCTTTGGTTTGGTCTTGCCGTAGCCGTAGCCATAGCCGTAGCCATATCCGTACCTGTAGCCGTAGCCATAGCCGGAGGCGGCGCCCCGGACGGTGGCGGCGCAGTTGAACACGAAACCGGCCATCCGGGCGTCGGCCCCGGCCAGGGCCTGGACGCCCTCGAAGATCTGGGTGGTGGCGGCGAAGTCCTCCCGGATGACGTAGACCACCCGGTCCACATGGCGGCACAGGGCCAGGGCGTCGGCCATCATGGCGCAGGGCGGCGTGTCCAGCACGATGTAGTCAAACATGGGCCGCAGGGTGTTCATCAGGGCCTCCAGCTTGTCATACTGCAGCAGGTTCATGGGGGACTGGATGGGCTGGCTGCCGGCAAAGACGTACAGGGACGTGTCCTCATAGCGCAGGAAATGCACCTGGTCCAGGCTGCCGGACAGGCACTGGCCCAGGCCCTCGGAGGGCTTGGTGATGCCCAGCAGGGCCTTGTCGCTGGGACCCCGGAGGTCGCCGTCGATCAGCAGGACCTTTTTCCCCTCCCGGGCCAGGGACAGGGCCAGGTTCACGGACACGGAGCTTTTCCCCTCGGAGGGGACGGAGCTGGTGACCATGAGGATCTTGTCCTCCTCCTTCAGCTGCCGCAGCAGCTTCAGCCGCAGCAGACGGTACGCCTCGCAGAAGGCGCTGTCGGTCTGCATATGGGAGATCAGCAGGCCCGTCTGGGCGCCGCTTTTCCGGCGCTTGGGGGTCGTGCGGGGGATGGAGGCCAGGCAGGACAGATTCACCAGGCGCTTGACGTCGCCGGTGGAGGACACCGTCCGCCGCAGGGAGGCGGCGATGAGGAGGACCACCAGGGAGAGCGCCAGGCCCAGGGCGGCTCCCTTGACGGCGCTGCTGAGCCAGGGGTCGGCGTTGTACGGCGCGTCCGGCAGGGTGGGCTCCTGGTTCACCACCAGCTGCGTCTCGCCCAGGACCAGGCGGTTCACCTGGGGATACACGTCGATGACGGCGCAGAGAATGTCGTAGGCGTCCTGGGGATTGGGGCTTTCCACCGTCAGGACAAAGAAGCTGGTGTCCTTGATGGCGGAGGAGGAGATGACGCCGTTAAGATAGGTGACGCCCAGCCGCTGCAGCAGCAGCTCCTGCATGCGGTCGGAGGTCAGCAGATAGGGGAAGGTGTCCGCCACCTGCTGGGCGGCGGATTTGTTGTAATACTGGCTGTAGCCGGAGAGGTCGGTGCCGCCCACAAAGCTGAGATTCACGGAGAACACCGCCTCGGAGCGGTACATGGGGCGGAAGCTGCGGTGGCTGCGCCAGCCCATCAGGGCGGCGCACAGCACGATCAGCGCCAGGCACACGGGCCACAGCCGCCGCAGGGCCCGGAGCATCCGCCGCAGCAGGACGGACAGGTCGATGGCCTGTTCTTCGGTATTGGTATGGGTCGTATGTTCCATAGTGCGCCTCACTGCTGCTTCTGGCCGGAGCGGTGCCCGCAGCCGTATTTGTCGTATTTCTTGCCGTAGCCATAGCCATAATAACCGCAGCCATAGCCGTATCCGGCGGAGTAAGCGGTCAGGTGGGCCATATCGTTGAGGATGCAGCCCAAAAACTCTGCCTTACCGGCCCGCAGGGCGTCGATGGCGTCGTTGATCTCCGGCGCGGGGACGGTGTCCTGCCGCACCACCAGCACCGACGCGTCGGACAGGTCCGACAGCAGCTCGCTGTCGGAGAAGAAGCCCAGAGGCGGGGAGTCGATGATGACGTAGTCATACCGCTCCCGGGCCAGAGCCACCACCTTGGCCAGCTGGTCCGAGGCCAGCAGCTCGATGACGTCGGTATAGGACTTGGTGCTCAGCAGGGAGTGCAGCCCCGTGGCGGGGTCCGTGACGGCGGCAGCCAGGATCTTCTCCGGGGCGGCGGACTCCGTCAGCAGGGTGCCCAGCTCGTTTTTCTGCTTCACGGACAGGCCCAGCATCTCGCTTTGCACCGGGCGGCGCAGGTCCAGGTCGATGAACAGAACGGACACCCCCCGGGAGGCCAGGGAGATGGCGGTGTTGGCGGCCAGGGTGGACTTGCCCTCCGCCGCGGACACGCTGGAAAACAGGAATACCCGGCGGCCCTTGGCATGCTCATGCTGGAACTTTTCGGCGATGCGGTGGATGGACTCGGTGAAGGCAAAGCTGATGGCCGGGGAGGAGATGTTCAGGTTCCGGCGCAGGCGCTTGCCGCCCCGGCAGGCCCGGCGCTCCCGGCGGCGGTCGTCGAACCAGCCCAGGAGCTTCCGGGTCCGGCGGCCCTCGTGGGGGACGCTGGAAATGATCCGGGCGTCCAGGCCGCTGCGCGCCCCCTCCAGGGTCTGCACCGTGCCGCTGAACACGGCGGCCCACACCACGGCGGCGGCGGTCAGGGCCGCGCCTGCGGCGGCGGCGATCAGGCAGGTCCGGGGCACGTTGTAGCTGCGGGCGGCGGACACGGACAGGCTGGGGGCGTTGAGCTGGGTCAGCACCGCCGAGGAGGACACATGGGCCGAGAGACTGCCGTAGTTATCGGACACCGCCTGAAGCAGGACCAGGGCCTGGCGGGGGGTGTCGGCGGTGACGGTGACGCGGATGAGGTTGGTTTCCCCCAGCTGCTGGGCGGAAACGGTGCCGTTCAGGGGCATGCCCAGATTCTGCTCCATGGTCTGGCGCAGGACCCGGCTCTGCAGCAGCTGGGAATAGGAGGCGGCCACATCGGCGGCGGCGGTGATGTTCGTATAGTACAGGTTGCTGGTGCGGGTGGTGACGGAGAAGGTGGTGGAGCTGGTATACTGCTGGGTCACGAAGCACGTCAGCACGATCCATGCCGCCATGGCGCAGGTGAGGGCCGCCAGCAGTAGCATCCACAGCTGCCGCGCCAGCGCCCGCAGGATGCAGAGGGGCTCGATATGGGACCATTGCAGGCCCTGATTGTTTTCATCCATGACGATCCCTCCTTTATTCCACCACCACCGCCAGATAGACGGTATAGCTCTGGCCCTGGGCGGTGACGCTGTAACCCACATGATACGTTCCGGGGACGGACGTGTCCACCGGGGACTCGATGCTGACCTGTCCGGCGGACAGAGCCGTTCCGTCGGGGGCGGTGACGCTCTGGATATACCCGGCGGCATCAAAGGCCGATCCCCGGGGCAGGTACACCAGATAGTCCGACAGGGTGATCAGCTGCGGCCCGCCGGCGGTGATGACCACCTTCAGCGGCAGCACCACCGTGCTGCCCAGGCGGCTGTCCACCTGGGCGGTGACGCTGTATACCCCGGGCTGGCTATTGATGACGTTCTGGGAGGTGATGCGGATGCCGCTGCTGATGTCGCCGTCCAGCACGTCCGAGGCGGTGAGCCGGTCCAGCAGGGTCACGGTCTGGCCCGCAGGGTACACCAGGGGCTGGGACAGGGCAAAGCGGGGGGCCTGATAATCCGTGTAGCGGACGGTGCGGGTGACGGAGGCCATGTTGTTGGCGGAGTCAAACACGATGTAGGTGACCTGGGCGCTGCTGTCGGTCAGGGAGGGGGATACCCCCTTGATGAGAATCTGGTCCGTCAGATCCCCGTCCCGGTCGTCGGAGGCCATGACGCCCTGGAGCAGGGCCTCGTCCCCGGCGGTAACGCTGGCGTCGATGGAATCGCTGGAGCAGGTGATCACCGGCGGGGTCACGTCCACCGTGACCTGGCGGTAGATCCGCAGGCCGCAGAAGGCCAGCAGGGTCAGGATAAACAGCGCGAGGATCACGCGCTGCATGATGCGGATGGCTTTCATAGCTCGTCCTCCCTTGGGGGTGAAATTGGCTGGCCCGTCTCCACCAGGGGACGGTTTTCCAGAATGCGGCGGGGGTTTTCCTCCAGCAGCAGCCAGGAGCAGGCCGGGGCATATTCCCGCCGCAGCAGATCCTTCAGCAGGTCCATGCGGGGGGTGCGGACATCGGGGCTGTGGGCGTCGCTGGCGGCGGTGTGGGCCAATCCCCGGTCCAGCAGCCACAGGGCGGTGTCCTGGGCCCGGCGGCCCAGACGGCCCAGAATGCTGCCCTTGTTCAGCTGAATGACCACGCCGCCCTCAAACCAGCGGCGGATGATGTACGGGTCCCGCTGCACGGCATCGTACCGCTCCGGGTGGGCGGCCACCGGAACGAGGCCCCGGCGGCGGATGGCGCGGAAGCACTGCTCCATAAACTCCGCCGACTCGTCGAAATAGAACTCCGCCAGCAGATACCGCCCGCCGCCCAGGGTCTGGAGCCGCTGCCGGTCCAGCAGCCGGTCCAGCTCCGGGGTGCAGAACACCTCGGCTCCCGGATGGACGGCCAGGGGGATGCCCTCCCGGGTCAGCGCCTGCCGCAGGCGGGTCAGGGCCGCGTCCAGCTCCGGGGACCGGTAGTTCCCCGGGCCGTCCCCGGGAAGATTGCAGTGGGGCGTGGCGATGATGTCCGTGACGCCGGTATCCGCCGCCATGCGGGCCATCTCCAGAGAGCCCTCCATAGAGGGGGAGCCGTCGTCCACCCCCGGCAGAATGTGACAGTGTATATCCACCATGGGGCGTCCCCCCCTCCCTGAAAAGCACGATGCACGAAATTATAAGCAAGTATACCACGTTTTCCCCGGCTTTTCAAGTCGAAGCGTGGGGAAAAAGACCGGCGGTCCGGGGAGCGGGGGATTATTGACTTTCCCGGGTGGGTAAACTATAATAGGCTGCGGCAGGAGTTTTTTCAAACGGTCCGATTTTCCGTCGGACAGACCCATCGGGGGCTTTATTATGAATTATCGCATCATTTTCCATATGGCGGGAAGGGTCCTGCTGGCGGAGGCGGGGCTGCTGGTCCTGCCGCTGGCGGTGTCCTTTCTGTATCGGGAGGACTGCGCCTGGGCGGTGCTGGCCTCCATGGCCGTGGCCGCCGTTCTGGGCGGGCTGCTGACGCTGCTGGCCCGGCCCCGCAGCCGCAAGTTCTTCAGCCGGGAGGGGTACATCATCGTGGCCCTGGCCTGGGTGCTGCTGTCGGCGGTGGGGGCGCTGCCCTTCTGGTTCAGCCGGGAGATCCCCTCCTATGCCGACGCGTTTTTCGAGACGGTCAGCGGCTTCACCACCACCGGGGCCTCCATCCTGACGGATGTGGAGGCCATGAGCCACGGACTGCTGTTCTGGCGCAGCTTCACCCACTGGGTGGGCGGCATGGGGGTGCTGGTGTTCATCACCATGCTCTCCGGCAGCAGCGACCGCTCCATGAACATCCTCAAGGCGGAGATGCCCGGCCCGGTAAAGGGCAAGCTGACCCCCCGGACCCGGGACACCGCCCGGGTGCTGTACCTGCTGTATTTTCTTATCACGGCGGTGCTGGCGGGACTGTTGCTGCTGGGGGGTATGCCCCTGTTTGACAGCCTGGTCCACGCCTTCGGCACCGTGGGCACCGGCGGCTTCGGCATCAAGGCCGACTCCATCGCCTCCTATTCGCCGTATCTGCAGGGGGTCATCACGGTGTTCATGATCCTGTGCGGCATCAACTTCAACCTGTACTATCTGCTGTTGCTGCGCCAGTGGCGGGCGGCCCTGCGCAGCGACGAGCTGTGGACCTATCTGGGACTGGCAGTCGTGGCCACCGGCGTCATCGCCCTGGACCTGCGGGGGGTGTACGGGAGCCTAGGCGCCTGCCTGCGGCAGGCGGTGTTCCAGGTCAGCTCCGTCCTCACCACCACCGGCTATGCCACGGCGGACTTCGACCTGTGGCCGGGACTGTCCCGGGCAATTTTATTTGCGCTGATGTTTATCGGCGGCTGCGCCGGGTCCACTGCCGGCGGCCTGAAGGTGTCCCGGGCCATGATCCTGCTGCGGACCATCCGCCGAGAGATCAATCGCCTGGTCCACCCCCGGCGGGTCACTGCCGTCCGCTGCGACGGCAAGGCTCTGGGCAGCGAGGTCCAGCGGGGCGTCAGCATCTACTTTGCCCTGTACTGCCTGTGTATTCTGGTGGCATTCCTGTGCCTCAGCGGCGAGCCCTTCACCCTGGAGACCAACCTGTCGGCGACGGTGTCCTGCTTCAACAACGTGGGGCCGGGACTGGGGGCCGTGGGTCCCGCCGGAAGCTACGCCGGATATTCCGTCCTGTCCAAGCTGCTGCTGTCGGCGGCCATGCTGATGGGGCGGCTGGAGATCTATCCCCTGCTGGTGGCCCTGTCCCCCTCCGTCTGGCGGAAGGACTGATACTGATTCTTGATTAAAAAATTTAATCAAGAATCCCGTGCGCCGGGCGCACGCACAGCGTGTGAAAACAC
>ENA-UAPA01000343-UAPA01000343.1-human-gut-metagenome-genome-assembly--contig:-NODE-343-length-23190-cov-14.889172_pt1 | contig 23190 bp, 18 predicted proteins | sample MGYA00243476_ERZ654569 | MGnify/ENA primary metagenome ERZ654569 (study PRJEB26926, sample SAMN06164726) | human gut metagenome | biome: ENVO:00009003; feature: ENVO:2100002; material: ENVO:00002003... | reverse complement strand
GGGTTAATATATAGCCCGACCATATGGATTTCACGGTCATCCAGTTCACAAGAGAGTTCAACACCGGCAATGACTTCCGGTGCATCCGGGGAGTTAAGCCGCAAGGTTTCTTCCTGTGCTTCTTTAATACCATCGATACAGTCGTGGTCAGTAAGGGCAAAGGCACATATCGAATGACGTATGGCTTCATGAACCAGCTCAGATGGGGTAAAAGTTCCGTCAGAGCAGGTTGAATGTACATGTAAATCAATAAATCCTGTTTCCATGGTATAATCCTTTCTAACAGCTCGAAATAATTATTTTTTAGAATTATTTATGAATATGATTATAAGAGTAATCTTTCGTTTTGACAATCCGGAAGAAATGAGAAAAATCTTTTGCGTATAAAAACAAAGTCCTATATACTGCAATTAGGAAAAATAATCTGCAGGGGGCAGGAAGCATGAAAAAAATTTAGAAGTAAGTATGCTTGGAACATTTCGAATGCAATATGGAAATCATTCCTTTATCATAGACCGGAAATCAACGACAAAGACGAACCGGCTGCTTCAGATCATTCTGCATGCGGGTACAGAAGGGGTAACAAGGGAAGAACTGGTGGGAAGACTTTGGGAAAATGAGGAGGTTGCAAACCCATCCAACAGTTTCCGGGCAATTCTTTTCCGGGTGCGGAAACTGCTTAAGGAGCAGGGACTGCCGGAGAGCGATTATATTATAAGCCGAAAGGGAGTTTATTGCTGGACGCCGGAAATTCCGTATCATTGTGATTGCATTTCTTTTGAAGAGAAGGCAGAGCATGCATTGAAACAGGCGGAAGATTTTGGAAAAACAGAATTAGAGGAAGCAGTCAGGCTGTACCGTGGAGAATTTTTGCCGGCACTGGGAGCATCAGAATGGGTAATTTTCTGGGCAACGAAATACCGGAAATTATATATGTCCTGTGTAAAGAGACTGTGCGGAATTTACCGGGATGAGCAGGAGTATCAGAAATTATATGAGATAGCAGAAAAAGCAGCGGTTCTTTATCCACTGGATGACTGGCAGGTATACCAGATGGAGGCATTGATTGCCATGAAGCGTTCCAAAGAGGCGGTGGCATTATATCATAAGACAGAAGAAATGCTGCTGGCAGAGCTTGGCAGTGAGCCTTCAAAGTCTATGCTGGAACAATTAAAACGAATCAGCAGCTGTGTTACGGAGGATGCCACTCATATTCAGGCAATACAGGAGAAGTTGGAAGAAGAGAGAGAGGAAGGAGCATTTTACTGTTCGTATCCTGTTTTCATTGAAAATTACCGCTTTGCAAAACGGGTTTTGCAGCGTACGGGAAAGAGTGCGTGGCTTCTTATGAGCACCATTACCGATGGGAAGGGGTATGCTTCAGAAGGTGGTGTTCATTTCGAATACATCCGGGCAGAACTGGAGCAGGCATTGAAAAACTCCCTGCGCAGCGGTGACCTGTATACCAGATACAGCACAAACCAGTATCTGATACTTTTAATAGGTATTGAAGAAGAAAATTGCGGACTTGTGATAGAAAGAATCAATGACAACATGGAACGGACGGCTGGAAAGAAATATGTGAAATATCATAAAGTACTGGTGAATGGAACAGACGAGTAGATACGAGGAGAAATACAATACAAACAGGAAGATTTAAGTACAATTCGGAAGAATAAAGAAAAAATAGAAAAATATAACGCTTTTTATAACACAGAGTAGGCTATGATTGGTTATACAATTCATAAATCAACAGGAAATGGATAAAATGAATAAAAGGAGAAAAAACATGAGAGTAGCCAAAATGTTGGGAAAAAGAATTACAGCTTTTGTAATGGCGGCATTGATGGTATTGTCCTTATCCGGAATAACCGGGATGACAGTAAAAGCTGCCGAAAAGGATGATACAATTAAGATGCAGCTGCAGGATACGAAGAAAATCGAGTGTTCTGCATGGATTGCTTACGAAACCAAATGGAGTGTTATCAGTGGAAAAGATAAGGTAACATTAAAAAATACAAATAAGAAAGAGGTATCTGTAACTGCGGATAAGACAGGAACAGTTACCTTGAAGTGCAAGTATAAGAATTATCTCTTTCAATGGAAAACAGAAAAATATACCATTAAAATCAGTAAGAGAACTCCGGTATTTGAAGAGAGCATTTCAAATCTGACTTATAACGGAAAAGTCCAGACACTGAATGCAAAGAACTTTGTAAAGGATGGTCCAAAGAGTGGTATTGCTGGAACCTGTGACAAAGAGATTTTAAATGCAGGAACTTATACTTATACGATTACAACACCGGCAACAGATGTATATGAGGCAGGAAGCAGGACTTATACGGTAACTGTAAATAAGGCAGAGGCAGTAATTAAGGAAAAACCATCTGCAACAATCAATCATATGTCCGGAAAACTGAGAGAGTCCCATCTGAATGGCGGAATGGCAGTAGCGGTCAATGATGAGAACCAGGAACTGGAAGGCCATTTTGAGTGGCAGAGCCCGGATGAGACACTGTGGTTTAATACTACCGGAACTGCAATCTTTGAAGATGTAGACCATCATGTAGTATTTGTGCCGGAAGGAAATGCAGCAGAGAACTATAAAGAGACTGTATTTATTGTACCGGTAAGAACCTATTTAAAAGCATTGTATGCAAATCTTACAGCCAGTGATTTTGAATATAATGGCAGTAATGATGAGAAAAACTTAAGCTGTGATGCGAATGCATACAGCTGGGGAATTGAAAAAAATCCAAGCATTTCCATTACTTATACTTATTATGATGAGGCGGGAAACAAATTAAGCAAGGCACCGGTGGATGCAGGAACTTATACGGTAATTGCAACAGCCAGTGCAAAGAAATTTGAATCTGCAGACAGTAATGAAGCAACCTTTACTATCCGGCAGAAAACGTTGACGAATGAAATGGTAACTGCAAAGGATACTGAGTATACCGGAAACACAGTTGCAGTTGTGGTAAAGGATGGAGACAAAACATTAGTAGAAGGAAAAGATTATACTGTAATATACAGTGGAAGTAATCCAAATGCAGGAGAGACATCAGCAGCAATTACCGGAATCGGTAACTATAAAGGAACGGTAAATACAACCTATACCATTCTTCCGAAAGAAGTGGAAAATGACAGCGTGATTGCAACTGCAAAGGAAAAATATTATACCGGAAAAGCAGTAACACTCAGTGAAGAAGATGTAACTGTAACTTATAATGGGAAAGTATTAACAGCAGGAATCGATTATACTGTTGGTAATTACAAAGATAATGTAGAAGAGGGAACTGCGCTGGCAACCGTAACCTTTACCGGTAACTATAGTGGAACTGTAAATGTAAGCTTTGGAATCAGTAAGATTCGTGCAAAAGTATATGCCAAATATGGAAATGGAAAACTGCTGCTGTTAAGCGGAAACTGTATTTTAGACCCGGCTGTATTAGAAGAAGCAGCAGATTATGCAACCACAGAGGAAAGCGTAATCCGTGGATTCATCTTAGAGGATGAAAATGCAGGTGTAGTGACAACATATACAAAACTTTTCCGCAATACAGAGGGTTATAACGTATATGTAAAGGTAGCAGATACATTTACACAGAAGGCAGAGTTCTACATCCGGAAAGCAGGAACTGTCCGTCCGGAAGGAACAGTTGGTGATGCAACAGCAAATTATGATTATGTGGGAAGAGCAGCAGTTTCTTTAAATCAGCTGAAAGTGACAACTGATATGTCTGGTTTTACTGCACCAGCGTCTTTTGATGCAGAAAAGAATTATGATGGAAAGATGCCGGTAACCCTTGCATCTGTTTTAGATGCATATGCAGCGAACAGCGGCATTGCAGGGGATGATGCAAGATTCTACCGCATCGAATGGTACCGGATGATTAATCCGAATTCCTGGCATATTGATGGAGAAATTGTTGATAACAGTTATACCGTTACTTTTATGGTAGACGGAAATGTATATCAGGAAGTACGCGAAGTAAAGGGAACGGAAGTTTCTGTAACAGATCCTGTAAAGGCAGAGACAGAGACAACAACCTATGAATTTACCGGCTGGACTTTAGAAGATGGCAGTAAAGTAAATGTTGCAGATTTAAATGATAGTACCGTAGTGTATGCTTCTTTTGATGAAAAGGAGAAAGAAACTGAGCCGACCGAGCCAGTTGGACCGACCGGACCAACCGAACCAACCCAGCCGACTGAGCCAACCGAACCGACTGAGCCAACTGAGCCGACCGAGCCAACCGAACCAACCCAGCCGGCAGAATCAACGGAACCGGCACAGCCGGCAAATCCAGCCCAGCCAGCATCATCAGAAACAGCGGTAACTCCGGCAGATAACAATACACAGCCGGAGACAGCCGTACAGACACCAATCGCCCCGGCACAGACCCCGGTTACACAGGCCCAGGTGGCACAGACACCAGTCAGACAGCAGCAGGCAGCACAACAGCCACAGGACGCAGAAGAACCGGTGGTATTAGAAGATGAAGAGGTTCCGCTGGCGAATGTAACGGACGATAATGCAAAACAGGAAGTAACTGCATTAGAAGATGAAGCAGTTCCTCTGGCGGCAAATCCGGCGGGAGAAGATAACTGTATCATCCATTGGATTATGATGATTCTTACGATTGTATTTGCAGGATATAATGTAGTAAGGGCAGTACTTCGTCAGAAGAAAAATGCATAAAAGCAGGAGGCAGAAAGTATGAAGATAGTAGATGGAATCATTGCTGTTATATATGTAATTGCTATGGCAGTGCTGTTTTTCTTGAGAGACTGTGAGAAAGATCTTCCAATGGGAATTCTGGCACTGGCTGTTACCGCAGCTGCAGTAGCATGTATGGTTATCCAGAATAAAAAGCGTGACGGCAAAGCAGCAAGAGCTTAAAAAATAATATAAATAAGTATTGCAGGCAGGACGATAGAAAATGAAAATACATTTTGTCGTCCTGCTGTTTTTAGTTGCCAGCCATTTGAAGAAAGCTTTCACTTGACATTATTTTGAAATTGAGTTATTGTATTAATTAAATAATACAATGATAATTGCAAAGAAGAAAAGGAAGATTAGGTATGGCAAAGAAAAAGAAGAAAATGGAGTTTGAAACAATGCAGGTAAAGCTGCCTCATGTAAAGGGGTTGTCCATTGTGCTTCCGGTTATTTATATTTTATGGGTGGCAGTGATGTATTATCTCCTGCTTCCGGCACTGAATATTCATTCCAGAGGTTTATGGCTGTTTGTATTAGGCGTTATATTATTCCCGTTAGGAATAATAGGTGCGTTGGTATCGGCAGCCAGGAAGGCGGAAGGTAAGTCCGCAGGAAAGCTGGAAAAGCCGGTAAACGGTATTTTTGCAGCAGTTGGAGTAATTGGAATTCTGTTCCTGATTCTTTTATTTTATGGCAGCAAAATGTTCCATGCGCAGGCATATGCAGATATCCTGACCATCGAAGACAGTGATTTTAACAGCGATATCAATACAGCATCTTCTGTATCAAAGATTGCGTTAATGGATACGGACAGTGCAGTATTGCTGGGTAATCGTGAAATCGGAAGCCTTTCAGAAGTGGTGAGCCAGTATAATGTATCGGAAGACTACACACAGATTGATTATCAGGGGGCACCAACGAAAGTATCTGCATTAGAGTATGCCGGCTTCTTTAAATATATGGGAAATAAGGAAAATGGTGTTCCGGGTTATATAACTGTTGATCCGGTAGGACAGAAGGCACAGTATGTTCCGGTAAAGGAAGGAATGATTTATGTTCCGTCTGCTTACTTTGGCAAGGATTTAAGAAGGCATATCCGTATGAATTACCCGGATAAACTTTTCGGAAATCTTCATTTTGAAGTGGACGAAGATGGAAACCCATACTATATTGCCAGTGTATACAAATACACCATCGGTTTATTTGGTGGAGAAACCGTCGAGGGTGCAATCAGCTGTGACCCAATCAGCGGAGACTGTCAGTATTATGATGCATCAGAAGTGCCGAACTGGATGGATGATGTCTTTGACGGGGATCTTCTGGTGGAACAGTATAACTGGTATGGAGAATTATCTAATGGATTTATGAACAGCATCTTCGGTAAAAAAGGCTGTAAGAAATGTACGGAAACGGTAGTAGAGGATGAAGACGGAGATGAGGAATCTTACGAAGCAAACTTCGGCTATGTTGCCAAAGACGGGGATATCTGGATTTATACCGGAGTTACTTCCGTCAATGATGATGCCTCCAATATCGGGTTTATACTGGTAAATGAGCGGACTTCAGAAGCACATTATTACAGTATTGCAGGAGCAGATGAAAGCTCTGCAATGGCTGCTGCAGAAGGAGAAGTGCAGGAGAAAGGATACCGTGCATCTTTCCCGTCTTTGATTAATGTAGATGGTCAGCCGACTTATATTATGGTATTAAAAGATGCCAGCGGCATAGTGAAGCTTTATGGCATGGTAAATGTAGAATCTTATAATATGGTAACAACAGCAGCCAGTCTCGATGAGTGCTTTGCAAAGTATCGTAAGATGACAGGCAGTGATGGTACAGAAAACACTGGGAATCCGGAAGAGGCAGAAAATTCTTCTGGGGACAGCAATAGCACTGCAGGTAATGCACAGACAGCAGCCAAGGGAAAAACAATTCCGGAAGGTGAGACAGAGACAAGAAGTTTTGTAATCAGTGAAATACAGTATGTTGAGATTGCAGGAGAGACCTATGTTTATCTGGCAGGAGATGACGGTATGGTATACTGGCAGAAGTTTTCTGATAATGAACAATTGATTTTCCTGCATGAGGGAGATACTGTTACTGTAAATGGAATTATGGATAAAGATAATATTTACTGGATAGATACCATTGGGATCATGCAGTAGGAAGGCGAAGAAATGGAAGCAGCAATCCTTGTAGTAATTATGATTGCAGGATTTACTTATTCAGCAATTAAGACAAAAGAAAGTTGGAAGAACCGCTGCAAACGGACACTGAAAGAAAAATATGGAAAAGAACCTGAGAAAAAGGAATTCAAAAGAGAACTGATAAGAAATTATCTGGATACTGTGGATGGAACACAACAGGTGGATGAGGTCACATGGAATGACCTTAATATGGATGATGTGTACCAGAGAATCAACAACTGTGATTCCACCATGGGAGAAGAAATTTTATATGCAAAGCTTCATTATGCGAAGCAGACGAAGGAAGAAGAGGAGCTTTTAGAAAAAAGAATAGCTTTTTGTGAAGCAGATGATGAAAAACGCTATCATCTGGAAGAAACTTTGTCAAAGCTTGGAAAGAGAGACGAGGCTTACTATATTCCATCCTTTATCCAGACAGTAGAGGATTTTGCAATTTCAAATCTCTTGGTTTATCAGATGCTCCGGATATTGCTGGTGGTAGTTGTTGTGGCGGCAGTCGTATTTCATAATATATATGCTCTGTCAGCTTTGGTGGTAGTATTTCTTGTGAATTTGTCGGTGTATATCTTTACGGTCCGGCTGAAGTTTGACCAGGAGATTCATATGATGGGAACGGCGGCATACCTGATTACGGTAGCACGAGAACTGGAGCAGGAATACCGGAAAGACAAAATTTGTGAGGAACTGGCACCGCTGCTTCCGGTATTTGCCAAAATGGATAAGAAGGCATTTCTGCTAAATATCCAGAGCAGAAATGCCATGGGAGATGTGTTTGAAATGCTGCAGGATTTCCTGCTGGGAGTAACCCAGTGGCATATCCTTACTTATATGAAAGTATTGAATCAGTTTATGGATAACCAGGAGGCTTATCTTAAGATTTACCGGGTGGTAGGAGAACTGGATGCAGCGGTCAGCACAGGCTCTTTCCGAAAGAGTCTGCCTCTTGTGACAGTACCGGAATATGAGGAAGCAAAGCAGCTTGAGATGGAAGAAATTTATCATCCGCTGCTTCATGGAGCAGTGACCAATTCTATGGAACTTCAGCATAACTGCATTATCACAGGCTCCAATGCTTCCGGTAAGTCAACCTTTATCAAGACCATAGCTGTCAATGTGATACTGGCACAGAGCATTCATACCTGCACCGCAAAAAGAATGCATCTGCCTCATGCAAAAATGATTACTTCCATGGCGGTAAGAGACGATATTTTATCCGGTGACAGTTATTTTATCAAAGAGATTAAATATTTAAAACGTATCCTGGATGCTTTGTCGGAGGATGAACTGGTTATCTGTGTTATTGATGAAATCTTAAGAGGAACCAATACCCAGGAGCGTATTGCAGCTTCAAAAGCAATCATGGAATATCTGGCACATCATAACTGCATTGCAATTGTGGCATCCCATGATAAGGAATTGACGGAGCTTGAAAAAATTGGTTATGACAATTATCATTTTTCCGAAGAGTTTGGAGAAGAGGATATTGTATTTGATTATAAATTGCAGAAGGGACCGGCAAATTCCCAGAATGCAATCCGCCTGCTTTCCTTTACCGGGTTCCCTGAAACGATTATTGAGAGGGCAGAAAATATCAGAAGCGAATATCGGTAAAAATAATGCTTGACGAACGAAATGACATATGGTACTATAAGCAAGTTGAAGAAAGTAGAGTATCCACTCTCACCTTAGCACAATCAAGTGACTAAGTGTTTATAATGAGTATGCAATGAGCGAATCATTTTGAAGTGGATAGTCTGTCTATCCACTTTTTTTGCGGAAATAAACGGAAAGTTGTCTGGCAAAGCTGTGGTGAATTTAATTTTGGAGGTGTACGACCATTAGCGAGTTAATGATCAATGAACAAATCAGAGATAAGGAAGTCCGCCTGATTGGCGCGGATGGTGAACAGTTAGGTATCATGTCAGCAAGAGAAGCATATAAGCTGGCACAGGAAGCAGAACTTGATTTAGTAAAGATTGCTCCTGGAGCAAAGCCACCTGTATGTAAGATTATCGATTACGGTAAATACAGATATGAGCTTGCAAGAAAAGAGAAGGAAGCACGTAAGAAACAGAAAACGGTTGAACTAAAAGAAGTTCGTCTTTCTCCAAATATCGATACCAATGATTTGAATACCAAAATGAATGCCGCAAGAAAGTTCATTTCCAAAGGAAATAAAGTAAAAGTTACACTTCGTTTCCGTGGTAGAGAAATGGCACATGTACAGGCAAGCAAACATATTCTGGATGATTTTGCAGAAGCACTTGCAGATATTGCAGTAGTGGAGAAAGCACCAAAGCTGGAAGGCAGAAGCATGGGTATGGTGCTGGCAGAGAAAAGATAATGATTTTAAGGAGGAATAAATTATGCCAAAACAGAAAACAAGCAGAGCAGCAGCAAAACGTTTCAAATTAACAGGAACAGGAAAATTAAAGAGAAACAAGGCTTATAAGAGACATATCTTAACAAAGAAAACAACTAAGACTAAGAGAAATCTTAGAAAACCTGCAATGACAGATGCAACAAATGTTAAGAATATGAAGAAGATTTTACCATATTTATAAGAATTGGTTAAGGAGGAATAGAACATGGCAAGAATTAAAGGCGGCTTAAACGCTAAAAAGAAACATAATAGAACATTAAAATTAGCTAAAGGTTACAGAGGAGCACGCTCCAAACAGTATAGAGTAGCAAAACAGTCTGTCATGAGAGCCTTAACAAGTTCTTATGCAGGAAGAAAACAGAGAAAGAGACAGTTCAGACAGTTATGGATTGCCCGTATTAACGCAGCAGCAAGAATGAATGGATTATCTTACAGCAAATTTATGTATGGTTTAAAATTAGCTGGTGTTGATATGAACCGTAAAATGTTAGCTGAGATGGCTGTAAATGATGCAGAAGGATTTGCAACATTAGCAGAGCTTGCAAAAACAAAACTTGCTTAATTTTAAGAAGTGGACAAGTTATAAAAGAGGATTGTGGTTATTCGCAATCCTCTTTTTTGATGTTTGGTTCATTTGAAGTTTTTGCGGAAGCATCCTGCCCGGAAGCTTCTTTTTTGATGGAATCCAAATCTTCTCTTAAAGAGTAATGATTCTTAAGTAAGCGGTATACCATGGTATAAGCCCAGATGAGAACCGGGACAACCACAGTGGCATAGATGGAAGCCTTAAGACAGTTTGTGGCAAGATCGCTTCCAATCAATGCAAAAACAAGAGTGGAAACATAGAGGGCAACTAAGAGTACAACACCGATAATTGCAAGAATCTGTTTTGTCTTTTTCATATATGACCTCAACTTTCTTTGATGACCTGTTTTTAGAAAAAAGCAATATATATTATTTTAACATTTGACAGCGGATAGTCAATCAGAAAATGTAAAGTTGCAGAGGATAAATACTTGAAAAAAGCACAAAATATGCTATACTGAAACAAGCGTTATACGACTAAATATGGATTAAAGGATGGATATGAACAATGGCATTATTAGAAGAATGGCAGAAGATTGCTTATGATCAGCAGGCAGATAGAGGAAAATTACAGAAGTTCTGGCAGAGATATTTTATGTTAGAGAAGGGTGTATATGAGAAGCTTTTAACAAACCCGGATGAGAAGGTAGAAGGAACTGTAAAAGAGCTGGCAGAGAAATACGACCTCAGCATTATGGATATGACTGGATTCTTAGATGGAATCAATGACAGCCTGGTAACACCAAACCCAATTGATACTATGGAAGAGGATACCAAGGTAAGCCTTGCATTCAATAAAGAAAAATTATACAAGAACATGGTAGATGCCAAAGCTGACTGGCTCTATGAATTACCACAGTGGGATGAAATTTTTGATGCAGATACCAAGAGAAAGCTTTATTTAGAGCAGAAGAAATCCGGCACTGTTGTAGTTGGAAAGAAAGTCGGAAGAAATGATCCGTGTCCTTGTGGAAGTGGAAAGAAATATAAATTCTGCTGCGGAAGATAAGAATAAAATATTTTGGAAAACATTTGGAAAATATTTCACAGAAAAACTCTTTACATAGCAGAAAAAAGAGTATACAATAGCTTTTGTCAAAAGGACAAAACAAAGAGGAGACGAGTAGCATGACAGGAAGTCAAAGAGAGGAATACAGTTGGTGAGAGTATTCTGATGGAGTGTAATGTGAAGACCAGCTCTGAGTGACCCCAATCCGGTCCGGTGATTCCGTTATCATCAGAATGAGCGGTTGTACGATAAGTACAGCAAGCAGGGTGGAACCACGATAGAGTATCGTCCCTGATGCATAAATTTTATGCATCAGGGATTTTTTATTTTAATACCAATATAATAAGAAAAGGAGACTTGAACATGAAAATCACATTAAAAGATGGCTCAGTAAAAGAGTACAGTGAAGCAAAATCAGTCTATGATATTGCAGCAGATATCAGCGAAGGCCTTGCAAGAGTTGCATGCGCCGGTGAAGTAGACGGAGAAGTGGTGGATTTACGAACCGTTCTTGACAAGGACTGCAATTTAAATATTATAACAGCAAGTGATGAAGAAGGATTAAAGGTAATCCGCCATACTGCATCCCATGTACTGGCTCAGGCGGTAAAGAAATTATTCCCGGATGCAAAGATTACGATTGGACCGGCAATTGAAGATGGATTCTATTATGATTTTGATCATGCCCCATTTTCAAGAGAAGACCTCGATAATCTGGAAGCAGAGATGAAGAAGATTATCAAGGAAGGTCATGAATTAAAACGATTCACACTTCCAAGAGAGGAAGCAATCAAATTCATGCAGGAACGTAATGAACCATACAAAGTAGAACTGATTGAAGAATTACCAGAGGGAGAAGAAATTTCTTTCTATGACCAGGGCGGCTTCGTAGATTTATGTGCTGGCCCACATCTGATGACAACCAAGGGCGTAAAGGCATTTAAGCTGACATCATCTTCCATGGCATATTGGAGAGGTAATTCTGACAAAGCAAGATTACAGAGAATTTATGGTACTGCTTTTAATAAGAAGGAAGAGTTAAAAGAATACTTAGAGAAATTAGAAGATGCCAAACGCCGTGACCATAACAAACTTGGCCGTGAAATGGGATTATTTACCACTGTTGATGTTATCGGACAGGGACTTCCTTTATTTACACCGAAGGGAACCAAGATGATTATGAAACTGCAGCGTTGGATAGAAGACTTAGAGGATAAAGAGTGGGGTTATGTACGTACCAGAACTCCGCTGATGGCAAAGAGTGACCTCTATAAGATTTCCGGACACTGGGATCACTACATGGATGGAATGTTCATTTTAAATAAGGACAGCGACGACAAAGAGACAATGGCACTGCGTCCGATGACCTGTCCATTCCAGTATTATGTATACATGAATGAACAGCACTCTTACAGAGATCTGCCATATCGGATGTCAGAGACTTCTACATTGTTCCGGAATGAGGACTCCGGAGAGATGCATGGACTTACCCGTGTCAGACAGTTTACTATTACAGAGGCACATATTATTCTTTGCCCGGAACAGGCGGAAGAAGAACTTACCAGATGTACGGAACTTTGCCATTATGTAATGACTACACTTGGTATCGATGGAGATGTTACTTACCGTCTGTCCAAATGGGATCCGAACAACAAAGAAAAATATCTGGGCGACGAAGCATATTGGAACAGCACTCAGCAGTATCTGCGTGATGTTATGGATAAGAATGGCATCAAGTATACAGAAGCAGATGGGGAAGCTGCATTCTACGGACCAAAGATTGATATTCAGGCAAAGAATGTATATGGAAAAGAAGATACCATGGTTACCATCCAGCTTGACTGTGCAAGTGCAGAGAAGTTTGGTATGTACTATATCGATGAGAAGGGTGAGAAAGTACTTCCTTGGATTATCCATCGTACATCCATGGGATGTTATGAGCGTACCCTTGCATGGCTGATTGAACATTATGCAGGAAAATTCCCAACCTGGCTTTGCCCGGAACAGGTAAGAGTATTGCCGATTTCTGAAAAATATGCAGACTATGCAGAGCAGGTAAGAAAAGAATTAGCAGCTCATGATGTAGATGTAACGGTTGATAACCGTTCTGAGAAAATCGGATTCAAGATTCGTGAAGCAAGACTGGATAAGCTGCCGTACATGCTGGTAGTTGGTCAGCAGGAGGCAGAGAACGGAACCGTATCCGTAAGAAGCCGTTTTGCAGGAGATGAAGGCGTAAAACCTTTAGGAGAATTCATTGATGCAATCTGCGAAGAGATTCGTACAAAGGAAATCCGTAAGGAAGAAGTTGCAGAAGAAAAATAAAAATGCAATAAAATCTAATTTTTAATTTTATAATTTATATGGATTTATAAAAAGACTGTTGCTGGCATTTGCACCGGATAACAGTCTTTTTTGCTTTACAGGAAAGCAACCGCCGCAGGCACGAGAATGTGTCAAGGTACATTCTTTTTTACATGAAGTTGGTAACATAAAAAGATTTCCTTTGGAGATACTAAACATGTAACGAAAGAAAGGAGATGATTTTTGTGACAGAATTAAAATGTTCTGTAAGAAGCTGCAGTTTCCAGAAAGATGATTGCTGTTGCCGTGGAAATATTACGGTAGAGGGTGCACATGCAAACCGCAACAGCGAGACAAGCTGTGGAAGTTTTGAAGAGAAGAAAAACTGTGGATGTGCCAATTCGACCGGTAAACCGCCTAAGATGAGCGATGTTACCTGTGAGGCAGTAAACTGTAAATTCAATGAAGGAAGAAAATGTCATGCAAAAGACATCCAGGTAGCCGGAACGAATGCCTGTACCTGTATGGAAACAGAGTGTGCCAGCTTCTGTTGTTCCTAAAAAGTGGAATATCAGTAAGGTTTAGCAAAATATTTCTGTGTCTACTCTTAACAGATTGGACACAGAAATTTAGAAGAATCTTAAGAAAAATACTATTGTAAATGAGATGAAAGAAAGTATAATGTGATTGAAGCATAAATAAAGCAGAAGTAATGTGTAGGATGTAGATGGTAAACAGGAGGAAGCAAATGAGAAAAAAATCACATATTTTGCTGGCACGTTATATTGCAAAGAATACAGAGGATGAAGAACTTAAGAAACATAGACTGTCTTTTTATATTGGCAGCATCCTGCCGGATTGCAAACCATCTTTTGTATATAAGAAACATGAAATCAATGGGACGTTTCCGGATGTGAAAAAGATGGTGAATCAATTGATTTTTGGTAAACAGCAGGGAAAACTGACCCGTAAACGCCGGTATTATATGAATCTCGGGCAGGTAACGCATTATGTAGCTGATTATTTTACTTATCCGCATAACAAGATTTATCCGGGAAACTTAAAGGATCATTGTTCCTATGAAGAACAATTGAAGCGAAGCCTTAAAAATTATATCATGAGCCGGAATATGGAAGCAGGGGAAAAAGTGCAGGCTGATTTTTCTGATGCAGAGGCACTGTATGAATATATTTTAGAGAGGCATAAACAGTATCTTGGAAGAAAAATTAATATAGAAACAGATATTCGGAATATAGTAGCAACCAACCGGATGCTGGTGGAGGCCATTGCCGATTTATTTTATAAAACACAGCATAAGGAAAAAATGCCGCTTGCTGTCGAATATTGACGAAAAAAGATGTTATATTTTGTTTGATTTTTGGTGATGAGCAGAGTAAAATGAATTTACAAAGAACAACACAGAGATGGGACACAGCATAGGAGAAATGCTTATGGATGAAAGGGAAGCACTTCGCATTGCGATTGAACGTGCAAGAATCCGACTGGATGAAGCACTGGAACGAGCGAAAAGTATGGATGAATGCTATGACCTGAGCCTGGAAGTGGACAGACTGATTGAGAACTATGTATCGCTATGTGAGCAAAAAGAACTTGTACCAATAAGATAAAAGTAAAGAGTAAGTGGAAAGAAGTACATTGAGAAATGTGCTTCTTTTTTTGTGCATTTTTATGTGTAGTATATTGATTTTTTCCCAAAAGTGGGGTAATATGTATTCATAAGTGGAGGAAAGTGGTTGAAAATGGCACAAAGTGGTGGATAAGTTGATAACTTTGTGGATAAATAGCAACCGGACTGAGGTGTTTGACAATGTTCATGGGAGAATACAGTCACAACATAGACGCCAAGGGCAGAATGATTGTTCCTTCCAAATTCAGAGAACAGCTCGGTGATGAGTTTGTAGTAACGAAGGGTTTGGATGGGTGTCTTTTTGTGTACCCAAATGAAGAATGGCAGAACATTGAAGAAAAATTCCGCAACGTACCACTTACCTCAAAAGATGCAAGAAAATTCTCACGTTTCTTCTTTGCAGGAGCAACAACCTGTGAAGTGGACAAGCAGGGAAGAATTCTTCTTCCGGCAGTGTTAAGAGAATTTGCCGGATTAGAGAAAGAAGTCGTATCAGTCGGAGTCTTAAAGCGAATTGAGATTTGGGACAAGAACAGATGGCAGGATACCAATACTTATGATGACATGGATGAAGTTGCAGAACACATGGCAGAACTTGGCTTGAGTATCTAAAGGAGTGAACATGGAATTTAAACACACATCGGTTCTCTTGCATGAGACCATAGACAATCTGAATATTCGCCCGGACGGAATTTATGTAGACGGAACGCTCGGTGGAGCGGGACATTCTTCCGAAATTGTAAAAAGGCTGAATGAGAACGGAAGGCTGATAGGAATTGACCAGGACGAAGATGCAATTGCAGCAGCCAGTGAGCGGTTAAAGGATTATTCTGATAAAGTAACCATTATCCGCAGCAATTACTGTAATATGAAAGAAGAATTGAACCGTATCGGAGTGATGAAGGTAAATGGAATCCTTCTTGATCTGGGAGTATCTTCCTTTCAGTTAGATACACCGGAGCGTGGATTTACCTACCGGGAAGAAGATGCACCACTGGACATGAGAATGGATCAGCGTCAGACATTAACGGCAAAAGATATTGTAAATGATTACAGTGAATCAGAGCTGTATCGTATCATAAGAGACTATGGGGAAGACCGGTTCGCAAAGAATATTGCAAAGCATATTGTCGCAGCCCGGGCAAAGAAACCAATTGAGACAACCGGAGAGCTGACCGCAATTATCCGGGCATCCATACCGATGAAAGTACAGAGTACTGGCGGACATCCGGCAAAGAGAACGTTTCAGGCAATTCGTATTGAACTGAATCGTGAGCTGGAAGTCTTATCGGATACCCTGGATGAGATGATAGACCTTTTAGAGGAAGATGGAAGAATCTGTATCATTACCTTCCATTCCCTGGAAGACAGAATTGTAAAGAACATCTTTCGCAAAAATGAAAATCCATGTACCTGTCCGAAAGAATTCCCGGTGTGTGTATGTGGCAAGAAACCAAAAGGAAAAGTAATCACTAGAAAACCGATTCTTCCAACGAAATCTGAAATGGAAGAGAATCCGAGAGCAAAAAGCGCAAAATTAAGAGTATTTGAACGGCATATCAATGACTAGGGAGAGACGTGAAAATGGAGAAGACAAGAAGAAATTATCGAACACAGACTTACATAGATGGAAACACTGTCCGTAAATTAGAAGCTGCACCGGATTACCGCAGAGAACAGGAAGAAAAGCAGCGGGAGGAAATCAGACAGCGCAACAGACGTATGGCGCAGAAGAATCAGGAGAAGTCAGCACATATGGATTTGGGTTATGTGGCATTTTTATCTGTATCGCTGCTGGTTATGTGTGTGGCAGCAGTGCTGTATATCCGTCTGCAGTCTGGAATTACAACGCATTTAAAGACAATTTCTGCATTAGAAAGCCAGGTAGCTGAATTAAAGGCAGATAATGATGCGGCAGAAAAAAGAATCGAGACAGCAGTAGATCTTTCAACCATCAAGGATATAGCAATGAACCAGCTTGGCATGAGCTATGCGGGACCGGACCAGATTATACATTATACGGTTGATAAAGAAGATTATATGAATCAGTTTGAGGATATTCCGAATAAGTAGGAAACAAACGTGGTGGTAAAATGGCAGGAAAGAGACGCGGCGGAAAGAAAATAGCAAAATTTAGTAAGAAAATGCAAAAGAAACTTGTAGTGCTGTTTGTAATAATAGCACTACTTTTGTTGGGATTAATTGTAAGATTGATGTATATTGAACACACCAGTGGAAAGAAATACGAAAAGAAAGTATTATCCCAGCAGAAATATGACAGTACGGTCATTCCTTATCAGCGTGGAAATATTACCGACTGCAAGGGAACGATACTGGCAACCAGCGTGGATGTATACAATGTGATATTAGACTGTAAGGTATTAAACAGTGATTCGGCAGATATTGACCCGACCATCGATGCACTGATAACCTGTTTCCCACAACTGAATGAAACCGATTTGCGTAATCTGATTACGGATAAGCCAAAGAGCCAGTACAATGTTCTGGCAAAGAAATTAAGCTATGAAGAGATTCGGGCGTTTGAAGATATGCAGGCGGCAGAAAAGGAAGCTTCCGATAAGAAGAGCGGCGATGCAGAGAAAAAAGGAAAAATTAATGGAGTCTGGTTTGAAAAAGAATACCAGAGAGAATATCCATATGGTTCTCTAGCCAGTGCGGTAGTAGGATTTACTACCAGCGGTAATCTGGGAATGAATGGAGTGGAAAATTCCTATAACAGTGTTCTGAATGGAACCAACGGAAGAGAATATGGTTATCTGAATTCCGACAGTAATTTTGAGAAGACAGTAATCGATGCCCAGAATGGTAATGATGTTACACTGACCATTGATGCAAATATCCAGAAAATCGTAGAAGATAAGATTGCTGCATTTGAAGAAGAATACAGGGATGCAGCAAGAGAAGGTGCTGGAAGTAAACATGTGGGAGTTATTGTAATGAACCCACAGAATGCTGAAGTGCTTGCCATGGCAAATTATCCAAATTATGACAGTAGTAATCCAAGGGATTTGTCTGCCTATTATACCCAGGAAGAAATTGATGCTATGGATGACGATGTAGAACTGGATGCTTTAAACCAGTTATGGTCTAATTTCTGCATTACTTATACTTATGAACCGGGCTCTACCGTAAAACCTTTTACCGTAGCCTGTGGTCTGGATACCGGAACATTAGACCCGAACCGTACTTTTATTTGTGATGGATACGAGACGATTTCCGGTCATGACATTCACTGTGTAAATACTAACGGACATGGACTTGAAACAGTAGAAGATGCCTTAAAGAATTCCTGTAATGATGCCCTGATGCAGATGTCTTATGATATCGGACCTGAGAATTTCTCTAAGTATCAGCAGATTTTCGGCTTTGGTACCAAGACAAACATTGATTTACCGGGAGAGGCAAGAACCGATTCCTTAATTTATACCGAAGACCAGCTAAGCACCATTAACCTGGCTACCAATTCCTTTGGACAGAACTTTAATGTTACCATGATACAGGTGGCAAGTGCTTTTTGTTCCATTATTAATGGTGGTAACTATTATCAGCCACATGTGGTAAAGAAAATAACAGATGAAAATGGGAATGTCATACAGGAAGACAATGGAACCTTGTTAAAGAAAACAGTGTCTTCATCTACCAGTGAATTATTAAAACAGTATCTTTATGCAACGGTTTCCGATGGTACCGGAAAATATGCAAAAGTGCCGGGATACTCCATGGGTGGAAAGACCGGAACAGCACAGAAGCTTCCTCGAGGACAGGGAAATTATCTGGTTTCCTTTATCGGTTTTGCACCAGTAGACAATCCGCAGCTTTTGGTATATGTAGTAGTAGACGAACCAAACGCAGAAGAAGAGTTTCACAGTACCTTTGCACAGGAAATCGCAAAGGGAATTTTCGAAGAGACACTGCCTTATCTTAATATTTATCCGGATGAGGACATTGTTGTAACAGAAGAGACAGACCCGGCAGAAGCACCGGCAGATGGAACAACAGATGTTCCGGATTCTGCACCGGAGGATTCTATGGTAGACCAGACACCGGATATTGCAGAGGAAACAGTACCACCGGAGGATGGTTTACAGCCACAGGATGTAGCACAATAGAGAAAACAACATAACCTTGTAAAAGTTGTAATAGATTATAATAACTGCTTTTATGAGGTTATGTTTTTATGTTTCAGCAAAAAATGCAGGAGGAAGAAGAAAACAGATTTTGCATCTATCGGAATAAAACCTTTAACCGACGAAAAATTATGATTATTTTTGTGGCAGTATTACTGCTGATGGTATTTCTGATGGGACGACTGGTGTATCTTATGATATTCTGTTCAGAATACTATGGGGTCCGGGCGGAGAACCTCCATGAAAGAGAAAGGGATATCAAGGCGGCAAGAGGAAATATTTATGACAGAAATGGTGTGGTTTTAGCAGAAAATAAGACGGTATGTACGATTTCTGTGATTCACAGCCAGATAGAAGACCCGGAAAAGGTAATTGCAGTTTTAACAAAAGAGCTTGGCATGTCAGAAGAGACAGTGCGGAAGCGGGTAGAGAAGGTTAGTTCCATTGAACGGATTAAGACGAATGTGGAGAAAGAAACCGGAGATGCGATTCGATCTTATGAACTGGCGGGTGTGAAGATCGATGAAGATTATAAACGGTATTATCCTTATAATGAACTGGCTTCTAAAGTAATCGGATTTACTGGCGGGGACAATCAGGGAATTATCGGAATAGAAGTAAAATATGATGAATATCTGGAGGGCATCAATGGAAAGATACTTACATTGACAGATGCCAGAGGCGTAGAGATAAAAAATGCCGGAGAGCGGCGGAGTGAGCCGGTAGAAGGAGATGACCTTTATTTAAGTCTTGATTATAATATCCAGATGTATGCAGCGCAGGCGGCAGTAAAGGTGCGGGAGGAAAAACAGGCAGACAGTGTCAGCATCCTTGTGATGAATCCACAGAATGGCGAAATCCTTGCCATGGTAAATGAACCGGAGTTTAATCTGAATGAACCTTTTGCCTTAAATACGGAGATTGACATGGAATTGAGTGAAGAAGAGAAGCAGGATGCTTTAAATAAAATGTGGAGAAACCAGTGCATCAATGACACTTATGAACCGGGATCCACTTTTAAGATAATAACAGCATCCGCAGCCTTGGAAGAGGGAAAAGTAAGTCTTTCTGACCAGTTTAACTGTCCGGGATATAAGATTGTGGAGGACAGGAGAATCCGTTGCCATAAAGTGGGAGGGCATGGGGCAGAGGATTTTACCCATGGCATTATGAATTCCTGCAACCCGGTATTCATAGAAATCGGACTTCGTATCGGTTCCGACCGCTTCTGCGATTATTTTGAACAGTTTGGTTTATTATCCAGGACAAATATAGATTTACCGGGGGAAGCATCCACCATTATGCATAAAAGAGAAAATATCGGTCAGGTGGAGCTTGCAACCATGTCCTTTGGGCAGTCCTTCCAGATTACACCGATTCAGCTTGCAACTACGGTTTCTTCTATTATAAATGGAGGAAACCGTGTGACGCCGCATTTTGGCGTGGAGACGAAAAATGCAGAAGGAGAATTGACACATACTTTTGTCTACGGACAAAAGGAACATATTGTAAGCGAAGAAACTTCCACCACCATGCGCTATTTGCTGGAAAAAGTAGTATCTGAGGGCAGTGGAAAGAATGCGGCTCTTGAAGGCTTTTCTATTGGCGGCAAAACCGCAACGTCCCAGACGCTTCCGCGTAGTGAAAAAAGGTATATTTCTTCTTTTTTAGGCTTTGCTCCGGCTGATGATCCGCAGGTACTTGCCTTAATTATTATCAATAATCCACAAGGCGTTTATTATGGTGGAACCATAGCAGCACCGGTCTGCCGGGATTTGTTTTCCAATATTCTGCCATATCTTGGCATTGAGCAGGCACCGGTTACAGAAGATGCGGAAATTCAGGAAAATCCGTGAAACTTTGGGGAGATATCTTGCAGGAAAGCTCTAAATAACGTATACTAGATAAGTTGAAATGATATACAAAAAGAAAATAAAAAGAGGTGCAGTTATGACGTATCATGTTATTCTTCCGGTTATTATCGCTTTTGCAGTGAGTGCATTGTTAGGACCGGTCGTAATTCCTTTTTTAAGAAGATTGAAAGTTGGTCAGACGGAGCGGAAAGAGCTTGAATCCCATCAGAAGAAAATGGGAACCCCTACCATGGGTGGATTGATGATTATTGCAAGTATTATTGTAACCAGTCTGATTTATGTAAAAGATTATCCGAAGATTATTCCGATTCTCTTTATGGTAGTAGGATTTGGCGTAATTGGATTTTTAGATGATTATTTGAAGGTTGTACTGAGACGGTCGGATGGACTGCTTGCATGGCAGAAAATGTTATGCCAGCTTGTAGTGACCACTGTTTTTGTGGTATACATGGTGAAGTTTTCAGATGTTTCCCTTACGATGCTGCTTCCATTTTCCGGTGGAAAATACTGGAATATTGGCTGGCTTGCAATTCCGGTCATGTATTTTGCAGTAATCGGAACTGTAAACGGAGTCAACTTTACCGATGGCTTAGATGGTCTTGCTACCAGCGTAACCATTATCGTAGCAACCTTCTTTACCGTAGTTGCAGTGGGAACCAACAGCGGAATCGAACCGATTACCTGTGCTGTAGTAGGTGCATTGATGGGCTTCCTTCTGTTTAATGTATATCCGGCAAGTGTATTTATGGGAGATACCGGTTCTCTTGCACTGGGTGGATTTGTGGCAGCTACCGCATATATGCTTCAGATGCCAATTTTCCTTCTGATTGTGGGACTGATTTATCTGGTAGAAGTATTATCTGTTATCATTCAGGTAACCTATTTTAAAAAAACAGGTGGAAAGAGAATTTTCCGTATGGCTCCGATTCATCACCACTTTGAATTAGGTGGCTGGTCAGAGACCAGGGTAGTGGCAGTATTTTCAATTGTAACAGCAATCTTATGTCTGGTTGCATTGATTGGATTATAAAGAGACAGGAGTGAATAAAATGGAATTTCAGGAGAAAAATGTACTGGTATTTGGCTCTGGGAAAAGTGGAATTGCTGCAGCAGAGCTGTTAGAAAAACAGAATGCGAATATTTTCGTTTTTGAAGGAAATGAAAAGCAGAGTGTAGCAGAAATCAAAGAAAAATCGGAGAGCTTTGCCAAGGCAGAAATCTATGTGGGCACCCTTCCGGAAGAAGTGATGGATAAACTGGATTTTGTTGTGTTAAGTCCGGGTGTTCCAACCGATTTACCATTGGTAAATGCCATGCGTGATAAGAAAATTTCGATTATTGGTGAGATTGAGCTTGCTTATCAGGTGGCAAAAGGAAAAATCCTTGCAATTACAGGAACGAATGGCAAGACGACAACCACTACACTGGTGGGAGAAATTTTATCCAATTACTTTAAGGATGTAAAAGTTGTAGGAAATATTGGAATTCCATATACATCGGTAGCGGCAGATACCACAGAAGAAACGGTAACAGCAGCAGAAATCAGCAGCTTCCAGTTAGAGACAATTGTAGATTTTGCTCCGGATGTATCTGCTATTTTAAATATTACACCGGATCATCTGAACCGTCATCATACCATGGAAAATTATATTAAGGCAAAAGAGGACATTACAAAGAATCAGAAAGCAAACGATGTCTGCGTCTTAAATTATGAGGATGAAGTACTTCGCAAATTTGGGGAATCCTTATCCATGAAAGTGCTCTGGTTTGACAGTAAAAAGCCGGTACAGAATGGATGTTATTTAAATGGTGAGAAGATTATTTATGTCTCTGAGGGCAAAGAGGAAGAAGTCATTGATGTCAATGAGCTAAATATTCTTGGAACCCATAATTATGAAAATGTTATGGCGGCAGTTGCCATGACCATAAGTATCGGAGTACCGATGGATGTCATTGTAAAAACACTGCGTGAGTTCCAGGCAGTAGAGCATAGAATTGAATATGTTACGGAGAAACGTGGCGTAAAATTCTATAACGATTCCAAGGGAACAAACCCGGATGCAGCGATTAAGGGAATTCAGGCAATGAACCGTCCGACACTTCTCATTGGCGGTGGCTATGATAAGCAGTCTGAATATGATGAATGGATAGAAAGCTTCGATGGTAAAGTAAAGAAATTAGTATTAATCGGAGTAACAAAAGAGAAGATTGCAGACTGTGCAAAGAGACATGGATTTACAGATTATGTATTCGCAGACAGTCTCGAAGAGGCCGTAAATATCTGCTATGACAATGCGGTTTCCGGT
>ENA-UAPA01000316-UAPA01000316.1-human-gut-metagenome-genome-assembly--contig:-NODE-316-length-24090-cov-6.929561_pt1 | contig 24090 bp, 19 predicted proteins | sample MGYA00243476_ERZ654569 | MGnify/ENA primary metagenome ERZ654569 (study PRJEB26926, sample SAMN06164726) | human gut metagenome | biome: ENVO:00009003; feature: ENVO:2100002; material: ENVO:00002003... | reverse complement strand
GCAAAGAGTATAGCTAAAAATATAGTAAAAGAACGTGAAAATAAAAGAATTTCAACAACATTTGAGCTTTGCGATATTATTAAAATGTCAATGCCTCAGCGTGCAATGCGAGACTCGCATCCGGCACGCAGAACTTTTCAGGCGATCCGTATAGAGGTGAACGGTGAGCTTACAAAGCTTGATTCGGCACTTGATGATATGTTTTCGTCGCTTAAGGTCGGTGGAATCCTTTCGGTAATAACATTCCATTCTCTTGAGGACCGTATGGTGAAAAAACGCTTTGCACACTTTTGTGAGGGCTGCACTTGCCCAAAGGATTTTCCGGTTTGTGTTTGCGGAAAAACGCCGCGCGGTGAGATTACCGTAAAGGGTGTTGCGGCAAGCGACGAAGAGTTGTCACGTAATCCTCGTTCGCGTTCGGCGCGGCTTCGTTCAATAAAAAAGATTAAAGATGATTAGATTTTAAGATAAATTTCCCGGAGGAGAAAAAATGGCAGGTAATTACGACAAGTACGGTAATTATGATTTTTCCATGTTTGAGCCGAAACCCGTCTCATTCGATCATAATGCCGCGAGAAAAATAGCTACCCTGCCCGGCGTCGGAGAGCGTACGGCCGACTCCGGTATGCGGCTTGTAACACGAAAAAAGAAAACAACAGTCGAGGCAAAAAACGAAATGCGAGCCACGGCTTTGCGTGCGGCAAAGGTGCTTACGGTTGCCGCTGTTTTGCTCTCGCTTTTTGCGGCTCTTCTTTACAGCAAGCTGCGCGTGGACGAGCTTGACCGTCAAATCGCTAAGACTGAGTCAAATCTTACGGCGGCGCAGGCCGAGACCGTCAGACTTAATATGCAGCTCGATTCGACAATATCTCTTGAAAAGGTCGATGATTATGCACAAAATGTTCTCGGAATGGTAAAGGCGGAAAATTATCAGATAGAATATATAGACCTTTCCGGAGATGATAAGGTAACTGTTTCCGGAGGAAAAGCATCGTCCTCCGACTCAAAAGAGTCAAAGTCGCTTATAACCAAACTTTTGGAATATATACACGTAAAATGAAATAAAATAAAACGAGGGTTAAGGTAGCTATACTTAACTCTCGTTATGCTATTTATTTTGTCTGAATCGCGCGCCTTTTGCACCTTTTTCGCTCCTCGTGTATCAAAAATACAAGTCGTCGCAAAAATGCACAAAATGCACACGATTCAGAATAAGAGGCAGGGAATGCGCGCCTTTGCACCTTCTTCGCTCCTCGTGTATCAAAAATACAAGCCGTTGCAAAAATGCACAAAATGCACACGATTCAGAATAAGAGGCAGAGAAGGCGCGCCTTTGCACCTTTTTCGCTTTTCAATTCGACAAACGGAAAACAAAATCAGACTTAAATTCAATGAAAGGAGAAAAATATGCAGACCGGACCTTCAAAGAGAATGGGTAAAAGAGCTGTTACGGTGCTGTGCTTCATCGCCGCAGCTTTTCTTGTATGTGTCGGCTCGCTCGCATATATTTCCCTTATTCACGGCAACGAATATAAGCTTAAAGCCGAGCAAAATCAGCTTTCGGACACCACGGTTTCGGCTCAGCGCGGAACGATTTACGATTCAAATATGAAAGCTCTTGCCAAAAGTGCTTCGGCGTGGCTTGTCTATATAAATCCGTCAAAGATAACAAGCGACGAGCAGCGCGACCTTGTGGTTACAAATCTCAGTACCATGCTCGGTGTGGACGAAGAGACGGTTCGCAAAAAGGCGGAGCGCACAAGCAGCGGCTACGAAAAAATAGCCGGCGAGGTTGAGACGGATGTTAAGGACCGTCTTAAAACGTTTATTTCCGAAAACAAGCTTTCCTCAATAATCGGTGTTGATCCCGATACAAAGAGATATTATCCTTACTCGTCGTTTGCTTCCACAATAATAGGCTTTACGGATTCCGATGATTCGGGCAGGCTCGGGCTTGAGCTGAAATACAACGACGAGCTTACCGGCACCGCCGGCAGAATAATAACAGCTAAAAATGCCAGACAGGGCTCTATGTCCACGGATTATCAAACCACATATGACGCTAAGGCAGGCTACAGCCTTGTGCTTACAATAGACGAGGTAATACAGTATTACCTCGAGCAGTCGCTCGACCAGGCACTTACGGATACGGGCGCGAAATATGCTTACGGCATAATAATGGACGTCAAAACCGGCGCTATACTCGGTATGACGTCAAAGCCCGACTTTGATTTGAATTCTCCCAATAAGATTTCAAACAAGGTGCTTGCCGAGAGCATATCCGCAATATCCTCTCCCGACGAGCAAAAAAAGGCTACGACGGACGCTCTTTATGCTCAGTGGCGAAACCGCGATATAAGCGATACATATGAGCCGGGTTCGGTATTTAAGACGATAGTCGTTTCGGCGGCTCTTGAAGAGGGTGTTGTGGACCTCAATACAACATATACCTGCACCGGCGGTATTCAGGTTGCGAATAATTATCAGAAGTGCTGGAAGCCGGGCGGCCACGGTACGGAAAATTTGACGCAGGGACTTATGAATTCCTGTAACCCGTTCTTTGTGACAATAGGGCAAAAGCTCGGTAAAGATACTTTTTATAAATATTTTGAAGCGTTCGGTTTTACCGAAAAAACAGGCATCGACCTGCCTGCGGAGGCGACTCCCGTAGCCGACGTGACATATCACTCTCTCAATAAAATGGGTATTTCAGAGCTGTCTTCAAGCTCGTTCGGTCAAACCTTCCAGGTGACGCCCATTCAGATAATAACGGCGGTTTCGGCAATAGCAAACGGTGGTAAGCTTATGCAGCCGTATGTAGTATCATCTATGCTTGACGGTGACGGCAATGTTATGAAAAAGACGGAGCCTATAATAAAGAGACAGGTCATATCCGAAAAAACCGCTTCCATAGTATCTAATATGATGGAGCAGGTCGTATCCGTGGGAACAGGTAAAAACGCATATGTTGCGGGTTACCACGTGGCAGGCAAAACGGGTACCTCCGAAAAAATCGGACACGAGGGAGCGTATATTGCCTCCTTTGCCGGCTTTGCCCCCGCCGATGATCCGCAAATAGCAATACTTGTAGCGATAGATGAGCCGACAGGTGCTCACGGCGGCGGTGCGGTAGCAGCTCCCATAGCAGGCGATATACTTGAAAAGGTGCTGACCTACTTGAATGTTGAGCCGAGATATGACGATAAGGAAATGGCAAACGTATCGTCTGTAGCTCCGAGTCTTGTCGGCTTGTCTCCTCAGGATGCAAAGACAAAAGCCTCGGGCTATACCGTAAAGGTTGTCGGAGACGGTGCTAAGGTAGTTTCACAGACGCCTGCGGCAGGCCAGCAAATGAGGTCGGGCGGAGTAATAGTTGTATATACCGATTCTTCGTCGCAAAAGGCAGTTGCCACCGTTCCGAATCTTTGCAATATGTCAATCAGCGCAGCCAATAAGGCCGCTGTTAACGCAGGCTTTAACATAAAGGTAGCCGGCAATTCTTCTTCAAATGACTTTGTGTCTTATAAGCAGAGCATTGCGGAGGGCACCGAGGCAGAGCAGGGCTCTGTAATTACAGTTTACTTCAAGTCGTCCGTAAACGTACAGGACGGTCCCGCATAATATTAAAGTAAAAAACAGGAGGAAAAAACCGATGCTGTTATCAGAGCTTTTAAAGGGCATTGATACAAAAAGCAATTTTAATGACACGGAAATTACTGATATTACCGATAATACCGCAAAGCTTTGCGAGGGCTGCGTTTTTGTGTGCATCAAGGGCGCACATTTTGACGGCCACTCTGCCGCCGAGGAGGCTGTGAATAAAGGAGCCCGTGCGGTAGTGGCGGAGTATGATACCGGTGTTGAAAATCAGATTTTGGTTAAGAACACAAGAGATGCATATTCTTTATTGTGCGCCAATTTTTACGGTAATCCGTCCGAGAAGCTTCATCTTATAGGCATTACCGGAACAAACGGAAAGACTACAACAACCTTTATTTTAAAAGGAATTTTCGATAATCTCGGAATAAAATCCGGACTTATAGGCACGGTTAAAAACGTAACGGGCGACAAAGAGTACCCGTCGTCGCTTACCACTCCCGACAGCAAAGAGCTTCAGAGACTCTTCAGGGAAATGGTTGACAGCGGCTGTAAATACTGCGTTATGGAGGTCTCTTCCCAAGCACTCGCGCAGGGGAGGGTAGACGGATGTCATTTCGACATAGCATTGTTTACCAATCTCACGCAGGATCACCTTGACTATCACAAAACCTTTGAAAACTATCGAAACGCCAAGCGCAAGCTGTTTGAAATAGCGGACACGGCTGTTATAAATATCGATGACGAGTCGGCACATTATATGGTAGACGGACTCCCGATAAAGGTCGTGACATTTTCGGTTAAAAACAACGAGGCGCAGTTTGTGGCAAAAAATGTTGTCTGCACCTCCTCCTCTGTGCAGTACGAACTCCTTTGGAACGATAAAATCGGCAGAGCAAACGTAGGCATACCCGGTCACTTCACCGTTTATAACACGATGGGTGCCGCAATTTGCGCCATACTCACGGGACTTGATTTTTCCGATGTCCTTTCTTCACTCAAAAAGAGCAAGGGCGTACCCGGCAGAGTTGAGGTAGTTCCGACGGATACGGATTATACCGTTCTTATAGATTATGCACATTCTCCCGACGGCCTTGAAAATGTAATATCATCGGTCCGTGAAACCACAAACGGCAGAATTATAGCCGTATTCGGCTGCGGCGGCGATAGAGACAAGAACAAACGCCCTAAAATGGGCAAGATAGTAGGCGACCTTGCAGATGTTGCGGTTGTAACCTCTGATAATCCGCGAAGCGAAGACCCGCAGCTTATAGTTGACGATGTTTTAGAGGGTATGCATAACTGCAAAGCGAAAATCAAGGTTCTTGTTGACCGTACCGAGGCCATAAGATATGCACTCGGTGAAGCGAAGAAGGGCGATGTCGTTCTACTTGCCGGCAAAGGGCACGAGACGTATCAAATATTAAATACCGGCAAAATACACTATGATGAACGTGAAGTTGTGGCAGGTATATTAGCAGAAGGAAAAGATAAGTAATGGAATTAACTCTTTCGCGTATTGCAAAAGCCGTAGGCGGCAGGCTCTCGGGCTATGATTGTATTGTGACATCGGTTTCGACCGACAGCCGTGACATACCAAAGGGGTGCCTTTTCATATGTCTTGAGGGAGAAAAATTTGACGGGCACGACTTTGTGTCGCAGGCGGCTCAAAACGGAGCTGCGGCGGTGCTTGTTCGTAAAAAGGTTGACAGCCGCATACCCGTAATCACAGTTAAGGATACCGGCAAGGCTCTGCTTGACCTTGCGGGGTATTACCGCGGTACGCTTGATAATTTGACGGTAGTAGGCCTTACCGGCTCGGTTGGTAAAACGACGACAAAAGAAATGACATACGCCGTGCTTGCCGAGCAGTTTAAAACGATTAAGACCGAGGGTAATCTCAATAATGAAATCGGAATGCCCAAAACTCTGCTTCGCCTTAAAGACGATACCGAGGCGGCGGTTATTGAAATGGGTATGAATCATTTCGGCGAAATCGAGAGAATGACAAAAAGCTCTCGTCCCGACATCGGTATAATAACCAATATCGGCGTTTCACATATAGAGTATCTCGGCTCACGTGACGGAATCCTAAAAGCGAAGCTTGAAATTCTCGAGGGTATGAAAAAGGGTGCGCCGCTTATATTAAACGGCGATAACGATAAGCTCGTTACCGTAAGGGAGCCCGACTATAAGCTTGTTTTCTTCGGAATCGAAAATCCGAATGTTGATTTCAGAGCGAAGGATATTGAAGAAAAAAACGGTTTTACATCCTTCACGGTCGAATTTTACGGCGCATCACAGCGCGTCACCGTGCCTACCGTCGGTATTCACAACGTATATGACGCTCTTGCGGCGTTTGCCGTGGGATATGAAATGAGAATGGAACCGCAGAAAATAGCGGCAGGGCTCAAAAGCTTTGCCCCGTCCGGAATGCGTCAGCGTATTAAAAAAGTCGGCGGAATAACGGTTATAGAGGATTGCTACAACGCAAGTCCGGATTCGCAAAAAGCAGCTCTGGATGTGTTGTCCTCGTTTAAATCAAACCGCAGGATAGCAGTTCTCGGCGATATGCTTGAGCTCGGAAAATACAGCGATGTTTCTCATGAAAATGTCGGAAAATATACCGAAAACAAAAATATCGACATTCTTTTTACATACGGCGCAAAAGCAAAACACATTGCCGAGGGAGCAAAAGGATTTGTCGATGAAATAAAATCATTTGACGATAAAACCGAGCTTGTAAAAGCGCTTCTCGAAACGCTTAAGGACGGCGACGCAGTTCTTTTCAAGGCGAGTCGCGGAATGAAGCTCGAGGATGTTATAAACAGCTTATACAGAGAGTGGGAAGAGTAAATGAAAATTTGGGTCGCGTTAATATTCGGCGTTCTGCTTAGCTTTTTAATAGCTTTTTTGCTCGGATTTGTTATAATTCCGTGGCTTAGAAAGCTTCACTTCGGGCAGACTATTCTTGACATAGGTCCTGCATGGCATAAATCAAAGCAGGGTACTCCCGTAATGGGCGGTCTTATGTTTATAATAAGCATAATCGTATCGTTCGCTGTCGTCCTGATAACCGATAAGCTGCTCGGCGGTCATATTCTGACTTCGGGAAGCGTTGTCATAGGCGACGATATGAAGGTCAAAATATTCGCAGGACTTTTAATGGCTGTCGCTTTCGGACTTATCGGCTTTGCGGACGATTATATTAAGGTTGCAAAAAAACGTAATCTCGGCCTTACCATAGCGCAGAAAACCGGCGCGCAGATTCTTGTGATGCTGGCGTATCTTGCGGCACTCTATATGTCGGGAAACACGTATATGTTCATTCCGTTCGTCGGAAATGTCGACCTTAAATTTTTCTTTTGGATATTCGGAATTGCCGTTATTTATCTCACGGTAAATGCCGTAAACTTCACGGACGGCGTAGACGGCTTGTGTGCAAGCGTTACCTCCGTGGCGGCAATTTCATTTATAGCGGCGGCACTTATCAGAGGTTTCTTCGGTGTAAGCCTTCTTGCGGGCTGCCTTCTCGGCGGATGTCTTGGATACCTTATTTGGAACTGGTATCCCGGAAAGGTTATGATGGGCGATACCGGCTCAATGTTCCTCGGCGGTATGGTTGTAGCCCTCGCTTATGCCATAGACTGTCCGCTTATAATCTTGCTTTACGGAATAATCTATGCAGTCGAAATGTTCTCGGATGTGCTTCAGATATGCTACTTCAAGGCAACGCACGGCAAACGAATTTTCAAAATGGCACCCATACACCACCACTTTGAAATGTGCGGCTGGAAAGAGCGCAAGATATGCGTCGTGTTTACACTCGTTCAGCTTTTCGGCGGAATTATAGGAACCGCTCTTTTGTATTACGGAATGAAATAATTTTATTTGCCGATTTCGGCAGATGTCCGTTTTAATTTTTAGGAAAAGGAGGAAGAATTATGGCAGGGAACGCCCAAAATGCAAAACCGCGTCCTCAAAAGGCAAAAAAACGCTCGCGAAGACCCGATTTTCTCGCACTCGGCGGAATTGACGTATTCTTCCTTCTTCTTGTAATCGCAATACTTACAATAGGACTTGTAATGCTGTTCTCGGCAAGCTACACCTACGCCTTTTACAACAAAAAGGGAGACAGCACATACTTTTTTAAGCGTCAGCTGATTTTTGCCGTTGTCGGCGTTATTTGTATGCTCCTTGTTTCAAAGCTCAGGTATGATTATCTTAAAATACTTGCTGTTCCCGGTCTTATTGTCTCATGGGGTCTGCTTGTTATAGTTCTTATACTGCCGGCGTCGTTCGGTGAATTTCACCGATGGATAAATCTCGGCTTTTTTACCTTCCAGCCGTCGGAAATAGCAAAGCTTGCCATAATTTTGTTTTGCGCATACGAAATGGACAGAAATCATAAAAAAATAGTCGGCAAATGTTAAATATGGTACAAATATGAACAATATTTTGAGAATATTTACTACTAATTAAATTATTATGTTTACCTTTGCATCACATAATTAAAATATAGTATATGGCTACAAACGCTAAACGCACAAGATTCACAAAGGTTGCAACCAACCGAGTACAGAAAATCATCGACTATCTGAATCTTCTTCAGAACTGTTCAAACCGCAACAACTACGAGTACGACGAGGAAGACGTCAACCATATGTTTGACGAGATCAGCAAGGCTCTCCGCGATACCAAGGCTGTTTACACCAACGAACTCTACAAGGCTACCGGCAAGGGTGGTTTCTCTTTCAATAAATAATTAATATTTAAGTCTTCCATGAACTACGAACTTGACTGCAAATGGCACTTTGCTGAAATGGATGCAAATGCCGGTGATGAAGGACCAAATAGCGCGATGTCTCAGACATTTGCTCAATTCCCTTGCGCGGCTCTCGTAAGAGAATCAATCCAAAACTCATTGGATGCTGTTCTTGACGAAGAAGAACCTGTTGTTGTGTGCTTTGAATATCGCACACTTGATAGACATGATTATCAGAATTTCTTTAATATTACCGATAACATTAGTGCTTGTCGTGAGTATTATCGCGCAAACAAATCCGCCAACGCAATCTATCCTGCTATGTTAGATTATCTGAATAGCACGAATGAAATCGGTTTTATCCGTGTTTCTGATTTCAATACCAAAGGCATGGATTACGAAGATGGAGCTACTGACAAGACATTCTATGCGTTCGTGCGTGCAGCTGGTGTATCAGTAAAGCAAGCGGAAGGCGCTGGTGGAAGCTTTGGCTTTGGTAAAGGAGCATTTTTTGTAATGTCGCCAATCAATACTCTTTTTGTGTCAACCTGCAACAAAGACAATATTCATCATTTTGAAGGAGTAACCCGCCTTTGTTCGCATGTTATTAATGGTCATAAATATAGTCACATGGGCTTCTATGACAACAATAACGGTCAGCCTACTAACGACGTTGATAGAATCCCTATGCCTTTCAAACGCAAAGAGGCGGGAACGAGCATAGGTATTATGGGCATAGAAAGGGCTAAATGGAACGAATCGAAAAAAGAACTCGCAAAAGAGGTTCTTTCCAATTTCTTTGTGGCAGTTCTTAAAGGAAAACTCGTTGTCTATATTGATGGTAACCAGAATAGTCATAATGGTGCAATAATTATCAATAGTGACACCATAAAAGGTTTGATGAAAACGTACTTCCCTACGACAAAGGACGTAAAACGTAGAGGTTCTTTTAATCCTCGTCCTTACTTTGAAGCAATGACCGACTCTGAGATACCTCCATTCGTGGCTGACTTGGAAACTGTAGGCCATGTAGAGTTGTACCTGAAGGAGTTTGACAAGAACGTAACTCAAGTAATTTTCCTTCGTAAACTACTTATGAAAGTTTTCCGTGCTTCACGAAGCCTTGGCAACTATAATGGTGTGTTCTTGTGCGAGAACGAAATGGGAAACAAGATTCTTGGTGACATGGAAGATCCTGAGCATAAGGTTTGGGATCGTGAGCAATGTCGAAAAACAGAAATAGACACAGATTACGAAACGGCATGCAAGGCAGATGACGAAATAGAGAAATTCGTAAATGACTGTCTGGAAAAGTTATTGAACATCAACGCTACAGAATCTGTACAGGTTTCGGGACTTGAGAAGTACCTTCCTTCAATGGAAGGGGAAAAAGGAAAAGGTGAGAAGGGTAATCCTTTCACTGGACGTCCAACTGGCAAATATGTCAAAGAAGGAGCATCACTCACAACAGAAGGCACTCTTAAACCAGAATCCAAAGCAGTTCGTGGCAGAAAAGGAAATGTAGCAGAAATCGAACCAGGCAACTTCGTTACGCAAGAAGGCGGTGAAGAATTCGGTGGCACTGGCGGCGAAAACCATGGCGGTGGCGGACATGCAAAAGTTCCTGGAGACCATTATAGCCAAGGAGTTATCGAGGATGGCAATGGTTCTTTCAAGAGACTTATTGAAGTTGATTGGCGCCCAGTGTTATCCATGAAGAAGGGCTACACCGATGTAGTTATCTATCCTCCAAAGGATATTGCATCTGCTGAACTCCAATTCCAAATCGGTAGAGAAAGCCAAACAAAAAAGGCTGAAAAGGAGGATGTGTCTATCATGTCCTGTAATAAGGGTACAGCAGAAGGGCTGAAAATAACAGGAGTACCATTAAAGGCAAACTCTAAAAACATTATTCAAGTGTCTTTTTCTGACAAAATGTCTCATACTCTAATACTTGCTGTCTATGAAGCTGACTAAGTTTGTAATGCCGTACCCCGTACTTGGAATTGATGGCGCATTTGATGAGCAATGCGTCGCAAATAGCACCATGACTTTTGAAACGACTCTAACAAAGTTCGTTTTCCACATTCATCTGCAGATGGATGATGAGGTAATTATGTCTCTTATTGCTGATGATAAAGCATCATTTTCATGCGAGGTGGATTGTGCAAAGGCTTATTATCGTGAGGTATTCTTGTCGAAAGAAAAGGATTTCGTCATAGAAATAGAACGCACTTCTCTTGTTGGCAATGTGCAGTTCTTCTTCTCTGTAGTTGCGACAAAAGCAATTGAAGGATACAAGAATCCAAACTATAATCAGCGTTTCTATAGCGGATATAAGTTTAATTTGCAAAAGGGGCACCTACTATCATATCTTGGTGAGCGCATATTCAATGCAGATATCAAGTACGATGAATTAAAGGCAATTGGGTCTATTGTTGAAGTAAAAGAGGATACAGTTGAAAAATTTACCCATTTTGACTTTACTGGGGAAAAAATAAGAATATTCCTGCCATCGGAGGAATTTACCAATTTTAATCGCTCCAACAACAACCTTTTGGCAGACATCACCCATGCATCGATTGTTCAATGTGGATTGATAAGCGCTTTGTATGCCTTCAAGCAACATAAAAATACGCTTTGGGCAAAGACGCTCATTATGAGAGTAAAGACTGATGCGAAACTAAAACAGCTTGAGAACTTGGAAGACCTTGATGGTCTTCAGATTTCTCAACTTGTTGACGCTTTACTTGAAAATGCCAATAAACGAATGTTTGCCACAATAGATAATATACGTAATAACAGCTGATGATATGAAACAGTATATTTTTCAGAAAGACTATACAGAAGATCTCTATAAAAAGGTCAAGCAGAAAGACTTTACTGCATATCATGCAGATAAATTCGATTACAATGAAGACGCAACATTTTCTATAGAAATTGAGCGACGAGATGATCTCCTTGACGTAATGTTACAGTACGCAACACCACAACAGGATTACGATGCAGCGATAGCCTTATTTGAAGCATTCCCTAACCTCACCCGAGAACAGGCATATTATACCCCATTTTGGGCACACCTTGCTCACGTAGATCTTTATCCTTATATGATTAAACGTTTCTGTCAGGGAGCAACACCTACAGAGACAGATATAAAAATCAACTGGTGGCACACAAATGTTATGCGTCGCGGATTGTCAAACTTGTGGTGGTCTGTAAAGCAAACAATTGACGAAAAACATCCAACTGATAAGTACCACTACACTAAATACTTTTTCAAGCATATAGACTTCCGTCAGAGACGTATGGGATCTTCTACTATTTTCCGCCATCATGAAGCTGTTATGGGTATATTGAAATTCCTCGAAGAGAATATCCACGATTACTTTGAGGGACGTTCTAACTTCATCATGATGTACTTTAACAAGCAGGCAACACTTCGTCAGCTTGCGATATGCGATCGTAATGACTTCTACAACGAGCTTATGGAAATAAAGCCTGACATAATGAAAGTTCAGCATCGCACAGAAGCTGCAGATGCGCTTAATAGTCAGGATGATAGTAATTGGGAGGAAGAAGATAACAATAATTAAATCAGAAATTATGTCAAAGGACTTAGGTTGCAAGTGGAACTTTATCGTAAGAAACGAAGCTTCGCAGGAGCAAGGACGCGAGGATTCGTCTTTCGATTATTTCAAGGAAAAGGAAAGATGTTTCGTACGCGAGTACATTCAAAATTCCATGGATGCTTATTCTGAAAAGAGTGGGTATCCGTATGTTCGTGTAGAATTTTCTTTTGGCGAGTTGGCATGTTCTGAATATCCCGAGCTTATTCAGTCATTACCAAATCGACTAAAAACTTGTAGTGAATATTGTCAAGGCAATAACGCCAAAGACCCTTATGCAGAGAAATACGAGTATCTGATGGAGCATCTTACTGGCACCATTGGCTACTTAAAGGTTTCTGACTTCAATACCAAAGGTATGCCTTATGACTTTGACAGATTTAAGAAAAGCAAGTTCAAGTCATGCGTAAGATCTGCCAATTCGAGCCATAAGGATTCGGGAAATGCTGGCGGTAGCCATGGTAAAGGTAAAACTGTCGGCTTTGTAAATTCCAATATCAACGCTGTTTACTATAGCACAAAAACCGAGGATGGCGATTGCTATGGCGAAGGCGTAATCAAACTCTGCGACCATATTTATAATGATGAGAATGGCAATCCTCAGATTTATGAGGATGTGGCATTTTACGACAGCAACTCAGGAAAGCACCCAGATACTGACAATATACCTAAAGAATTCCGTCGCACAGAAACAGGAACAGATGCATACGTCCTTGGTATTGAGAAAACTGACGAGTATGTAATCAACATGAAGAAGGAGGTTCTCCGAAGCTTTTTCAAAGCAATTAAGGAAGACCTTCTAAGAGTTGTTGTATGTGGAGAGGAGTTCAATACTGAGAATATTGCAGACAAGCTCTTGCTGTACTTTGAGGTTGAAGGCGAATACGATAGTGTAAGAACAAGAACGCCAGAGGTTGAATTTAATCCACGCCCTTACTATACAGAAGTGTTGTGCAAGGCTGGTGCTGACGATGACCATCGTGTATTTAATACTGAAGTGGATTTCTCTGGAGAATTCTTAACCCTGGGCAAAACTTTCGTTTACTTCTGGAAATCAGATGCCATCAAGCAAGCCAATTCAAGAGACAGCGTTGTTTACATGCGTAATAACAACATGGTCATTGAAGTTAAACGAGGTCGTAACAATAGAGGCTATTATGCAGTATTTGTGTGCGAAGGTAATGGAAGTGAAAGCTTGCGTCACATGGAAAACGTGACACACGATAAGTGGGATGTAGCCGAAGTTACAAAAGACCACAAGACCAAAGCAAATAAGATACTTGCTGAAATCAAGCAACTCATCATCAAGTGCGAGATGGCTATGTTCCCAGAAGAAGAAGGTCAAGAGAAAACCATCAAATCGCTAAAGAACCGCAGGATATCGTCATTGGGCAATAATAAAGCTGATGACAAAGAATCTATGTGGCCATCTTCTAACGTAACATCTGGTGCAAAAGCATCGAAAGGAAATGGCGGACAATCGTCAATTCTTGAAACGGTTTCTGGAAAGCGCAAGAAGAAAAAGACAAAGGGTAAGACTATAATTCCAGAATCTGACCCAGCACCAAGTGTGACACCAGTAGAAACTACCCCAAATCCTAATCCAAGTGATAAGGAAGAAAAGGCAAAGATAAAGGTTATCGTCAATAATGCAACAAGTACGACTGGCGAAGCTATCGAGGACGCTACTGGTAAAGCAACTTACGTCGTAAACGAAGACGGTTCTGTATCTCCACAAACGGTAGGTATAACAGTTTCAGCTCCTAACTGCAAGGATGCGACTACTTCATACTAATTAACAGAAACCATTGAAAAGGGGCACACGCATACCGTAATCGTTGATTCTATTGTTTTGGCATCTGAAACAGAACCACAACCAGAGCCTAAACAACAACCACAAAATGGTATGCCAACAACGCCATCTACTCCAACCGTAGAAGGTGAGGGTGAAGTTGAAGGAAATACAGATGAGGTACAGGAAGGTGGTTTAAGAATGCGCGAAATCAAGATTGATGGTAGGCATAGACACCTTATCCCTCTCCATGATGGTGAATTTGCATGTAAGCTCGTTCTCAATGTCGCAAAGGAATACAACAATTGCAAGTTGGAACTTTTCGTTCAATGTGTTGCTGGTAAGATGCCTTTGAAACTAAGGAATGTGTCTGCAGGTTGTCAAAAGGGTGGCATAGACGAGAATGAAATCTACGGTTTCAACCTTACTCCTGGCAACAACGAAATCAAGTTTACTCCATCAGAAAGTGTCAAGATTTACACTCTAATTATCAAAGCTTATGGAAATTAAAGATACAGCTACATACCCATATCCTATTTGGGGAGTAAATGATGACTTCTTAGGACCAGAGCCTGAGGGTACACCAACCATGTCTCTCGACCCAGTTACCAATGAGTTCATATTTGATTACAAGCTCAATACTATAAATGAAGGTGTGGCGCGATTGGTAAGTGAGAACAAGGCAAGGTATAAGTGTATTATTGAGTGTAATACTACTTACTATCTACAAATGGAGGAATTTGTGGAGCCAAGCTTCAAAGTAAGAATACCAACCGATAAAGTATTCAAGAAGTACACGGTTAAGGTACTCGTTGTTGCCACTCAAAATATAGAAGCGTGCAACTACCTTGAAGTGAATGAGTTGTACGAAGGCCTGGTTGACTATCCAAAAGGTGCAGTTGTTGCTTATATCGACAAAATAGAATATCACACGAAGCAAAAGGACAATGTTTCTGATTTGAGTCAGATATTCAGATCTCTTGCAACGGATGTCGATGAGGTTAAATACTCAGTTGATAGTTCAAGGATTGTCATAAAGTATCCTCAGAGTTATGAGACGAGCTTTAAGGCGGTTGAGAACAGTCTCGCATCAGTTATTGAGAGCGCCTTTGTCTTCCCAGGACTTGTGTATGCCTTAGGCCGACTTTCGGAGTTTATTCCTGTGATTGATGACCTAGATTGGGCGTACTACCTAAAGAATATTGTGGATGATTACGCTGAAGTCAAGAATGTGTCTATAGATCCTGATTACAAAATGGACATGCAGCAAATCTATGACATCGCCAACTATGTTTTCTGCAATCTGCATACAGACATGTTGGATGACACAAAGAAAGTTATTGACCAAGCACTTGACGATTAAGTATGAAACAAAAAGCATTTACACCAATTTTTGCAGACAACCTTCGTTCAAAGGTTGGCGAGAATATTGCAAAATACAATAACCCAGATTATCTCTGGGCGAATGAGGCCAAAGAAGCTGACGCAATGATAGAGTTGGATTTTGAGGAGCCTGATTTGTCTGGTATGATGGATTATGCAGACAATAGCCTTGCGAAGAATGATTTCTTTGCCGGTAAAATTCTATTTGAGAGTTTCGAGCACCTAACCTCTTTGCAAGCAGCTCAGGTTCACTTGTGGCAGTACCTTTCGCATGTGACTTTGTATAAATACATGTGTACACGTTGGAAGAAAGATAATGACGAGCAACTTACAGCTAATAACGTAAGCGAACATTGGTTTTATGGTCAGGGGAGAATACGTAACTGGCTCGAAGGCTTGTATTGGTCATTCAAGTGTACCGCAATCAAACAGGAAGATGGTACTTATGACTACAAATACACAGAGTTTCTCTTCTCTATCCAAAAGTTACGAGACAGAGGTATTGGTGCGGCAACATACGTTATCAGTAATCCGGCTGCAGTTCGTGGTATGATTCGTTTCTACATAGACGAACTTGCCAAAAAGGAGGTTGACCCAGCTACATCTGTATTTGATAAGCATTTTGAGTATAGAACCGACAAATGCATCCAGCTGATTAACCAGTTGGGTGGCGTAATTGACTTAGGGGCATACGATGAAGATGATTTCTACAATTTCCTTAATGATAATCGCGAATATATAAAGAGTATTGGCGACCGTAAGAAGGAAAAGCAAGAGCGCGATGCTCAATTAGAAGCTGCTGGCATAAGCACCAAGAAGTCGAAAAAGAGAAATCGCAAAAAACATAAGAAATAAGAGGTATGGCTGAAAGAATAGAATTTACACAGGGCAAGCGTCCTGTTACATTTGTAGATCTCTTCGCTGGTGCTGGTGGCTTTAGCGAAGGATTCTTGCAGTCATGCGCAAACAATAAGTATTTCAAGTTTGTACTTGCGAGTGACATCAACCATAATTGCGAGTTGACACATGTTGCGCGTTATAATGTTCAGTTGGGGCTTGACATGCAGTTTATCACAGAGGATATTATGTCCGAGACATTTATTCCTCATCTGCTTGAAAAGCTGAATGGTCAGGAGATTGATGTTGTGACTGGTGGTCCAAGCTGTCAGTCGTTTAGCCTTGCTGGTACTCGCAAGAAGTTTGACAAGCGCGATAATCTGTTTATGCACTATCTGAACGTCATTCGTCAGCTTCGTCCGAAATACTTTGTAATGGAGAATGTTACAGGTATTTTGACCAAGAACGAAGGTAAGTTCAAAGATGCTGTAATGAGCGAGATTCGTTCAATTATCGACGATGCAGAAGTTCCTGCTATGCTTACCTATCTGCGTGGTTTGATGGGCAGAGTGGATAACCTGGATGAAAACTACAAGAGTTGTCTGCTTGCTAAGATTGGCATGGAGCTGACTCAGGATTCCGAGGTGGAAAAGACAAAATTCTTCAAAGCCATAGATAAGCAGTTCAAACAAATTACCAAGAAACTCGATTACAAGATGAGCAAGTCGGACGAAAAGATAAATACCATTCGTCATGGTTTGCTATTCCTCCAGCATAGCAAGCAACGTGATGCTTTGAGCAAGATGGTCGTAGAGGAGAAAACTGCTTCTATGTTCAACAAGGATGATTTTGCAGAAACGATGAATGGCTTTGTCTCATTTCTGGAAGACGAGACAATCATTAACAGCATAATCTCTGCAATAGACAGCCAGGAGGAACTTGCCAATTACCAAGACGAGGTAGAGGTACTGAAGAGTATGATTCAACTTTACTCTAAGTATTTGGAGGATTGCTTTGAAATTGTTCATGGTTATGCCGAGGCGGATGGTACTTTAGAGCGATTCACAACTTTGCAGAGTGCTATTCACCTCTATAATCTTGACGGTCACATTTTGGTCAACTCCTCAAATTATGGTGTGCCTCAGAGTCGCGACAGAGTGCTCTTTATCGGTTGCAGAAAAGACCAGCAACTGATAACCGAGATACCATATACTGTAGATGAGGCTCAGAAGGTGTGCATCTATGAGGCCATTGCCGATCTGGACTTTATAGGCAATGGCGAAACTCGTACAGAGTACAATGACGATTATCATCGCATAGCCGAGTATGAGGATAGAGTGTGCAGACGCGAAGTGTCTGGCAGAATCCATCATGAAGGTGAGCAAGTAGATGGAAATGTACCACAAACCGCCACTTATGCTGAGTGGTCGAAAAACGGTCGTTTGAATGACCGATTTGATGTTGGCAGACCTTTCTATGTAAAAACGCTCAACCAGATAGGAACAGCAGATATGATCTCGGAGTACGAGCTGTACAACCATCAAACAAGCAACCAAAGCGAAAGAGTGCTTCAACGACTTGCTATGATAGCTGCCAATGGCGGTTACACAAACGAATGTAAGGAGCGGTTGGATGCTCTCGACATCGACTCTGACAAGATGAATTATACGGTTCTTGATCCAGAAGGTCAGTCACCTACGGTTGTAACCATGCCAGATGATTTTATTCATTACTCTGCACATCGTTGTATGACGGTAAGAGAAATGGCACGCTTGCAATCGTTTGACGACAACTTTGTTTTCCAGGGAAAGCGCACAACAGGTGGCGATGCCCGAAAGAACGAAGTTCCGCAGTACACACTTGTTGGAAATGCTGTGCCCCCATTGATGGCAAGAGCTATAGGCAATACGATTCTTAACGTGATAAATCTTGATTGACTATGAAAGAATTGACAGAACTTGAAACAATGAATGTGGAGTTTCTTTCTGACAAAGAGATTCCGTTTACAACGGTATTGTTGACGGAGAATATCCTTAACCATTCCATCTTCGATGCAACCAGGCAAATGGTGGTATTCTTGAGAGCTCAGTCAATTCACGACTATGCTCAGCAAGAGAAGGGAAAGGACAACCGTAAGTTTGTACCCACTCACATTCTAACTTTCAAGGAAGAAATTTCGTCACGCTCCTCTCTTTATAAGGCAGGCACTCGTGGCGATAAACGAATGTGGTTCGGAGCAGAGATACTTCCAGTTGTTGACGATAACAATATGGTTGCCGTTATCGCACATGATGGCGAACTATTTGTAATCAACTTGTCAAAGATTGACTTGGAGTATTGCTACTCAACTGGCACAGACAACCCTATTAAGAAAATCATAAAGACTATCCTATAAAATGAAAATTACAAACTGCAACATAGCAAACAACTCTTTTACTGGTGTTAAATGGCATCCAGTATTAGATACAGAAGGAGTGCAATACTACGAGACTCTGTTGTTCCGCCTAAATGGCGAACATTTCTGCGTTGGCTACCTTGGCGAAGATGACAAGTGGCACATGAGCGACGAAGAAGGTTGTGGTATCAAAAGCATTAACAACGTGACACACTGGGCACGTATCAATAATCCCCAATAATAACATACGTTCCACTATATACGGATAATAATCATTGAATTATGGCAGAATTATCAATTTACGAACAACTTAGCTTTTGCACTTCTCGTATTGAAACAGAAGATGCAAATGGGAACTCATATTCTGGTACAGGTTTCTTCTTTAATTTAAATTTAAATGTAAATGACAAGATTGTTCCTCTCTTAATTACTAACAAACACGTTGTAAAAGGGATGAAAAAAGGTCTGTTCCGTTTTACTACAGCAGATGATGATGGCTTGCCAAATTACAAGGAGCACTTTACTATTGAATATTCAGACAATTTTGAAAACATGTGGTTCATGCATCCTTCTGATGACGTGGATTTGTGTGTGTTACCAATAAATCCATTGATTGAAGCTGCAAACAAAAAAAACAGGCGTTTATTTTATAGGAGTCTTAATAATGGGGTTATTCCAAATGAAGTTCAAAAACAGTCTATTGATGCAGTAGAAGAGATTACCATGATCGGTTACCCTAATGGGCTTTGGGACAGTCTCAACAATATGCCAATAATTAGAAAAGGAATAACTGCGACCAATTATAATCTCGACTATAATGGGAAAAAAGAATTTGTAATTGATGCAGCATGTTTCCCTGGCTCAAGCGGTTCTCCTGTGATGCTATGTAATGTAGGTGGCTATAGAGATAAACAAGGAAACTTGAATTGGGGTAATTCAAGAGTTTACCTTCTTGGTATTCTGTATGCAGGTCCACAATTAACAGTTACAGGTGATATACGTATTATTAACATTCCGACAGTCCAACAGAAAGCAATGGCGGTGTCCCATGTTCCTAATAATCTTGGGTATATCATTAAAGCAGAAAGAATACTTGATTTTATCCCTATATTTGAGCCATTAATATAGCTTAATAAGCTATGATACATTGTTAATAGGCAATATATATTCAATAGGACTCGTTTCATAAAATACAATCTACATGAATGAGGCTAAAACTTTGTTAAGATCTATGGAAGTACTTGACATTCGCCAACTGATAGGCGAGGCAACAGAATATGATAAGAAAGTGGCTCTGGAGGTTAAGAAGCCTAAGAGCTGGTGCAAGAGTGTGAGCGCCTTTGCTAATGGCATGGGTGGAAGACTTATTTGGGGTATTGCCGATGATGACTCGTTGGTTGGTCTTGCAGACGCAAAAGGCGATGCCGAGAAGATCAGCGAGGCTATCAAGGCTCACATTGATCCTATACCTGATTTTAACCTCTCGTTCGCAAAGGCTGAGGACAAGGAGTTCGTGGTACTCACTGTGATGCCTGGTGCTCAGACACCTTATTATTATATAGGTGATGGACAGATGCAGGCATTCGTTCGTGTTGGTAACGAGAGTGTGGTGGCAAGTATGTCTAAGCACAAGGAGCTGGTGCTAAAGGGTAGTAACATGTCATACGACAGCCTTGTCTCTCGTTGGAAGTTTGAGGACATGGCCTTCACCGTGCTTCGTGCCACATACTTCAAGCGTACCAACCGCTCGTTTGAGGATAGCGACTATGAGTCATTCGGTATCATCAACGAGAAGGGAGAACTGACTAATGCAGGTGCTCTGCTGGCCGACTATTCTCCTGTACGCCACTCTCGTCTGTTCTGTACTCGATGGAACGGACTTGACAAGGCTAATGGTGTGATGGATGCGTTGGATGATGAGGAATACACAGGAAGTCTTGTGTCTTTGCTTCAAGCAGGTCTTGACTTCGTGCGCAGAAACACAAGAAAGGCTTGGCGTAAGACTGCCGACAACCGTCTTGAATATCCCGAATACCCTGAACGTGCTGTAGAAGAGGGCTTGGTAAACGCTCTTATTCATCGAAACTATCTGGAACTGGGCAGTGAGGTGCATATCGACATGTTTGATGACCGCCTTGAGATCTTCTCGCCGGGTGGCTTGATGGACGGTGGTTCTATCAAGAATATGGATGTGATGAACATGGCGTCACGTCGTCGCAACCCAATACTTGCCGACATCTTCAGTCGCTTGAAGTACATGGAGCGCCGTGGCTCTGGCTTCAAAAAGATTGTGACTGCCTACAAGAGCCATGATGGTTACACCGAAGGTATGGATCCAACATTCTCTACTCCTTGGGACAGCTTTGTGTTGACTTTGCCAAAGTTTGACATCAATAAGTTGACAGAAGCTTACTCTGACATCCAAGTTACAAGCTGTAATGACGTTGAATTGGGAGAAAGGTTGGTAGAAACTACCCAGAAAGAGTTTGATACAACCCAGAACACCACTCAGGAAATCGATGGGTTGGTAGAAACACCACGAGAGTTGGTAGAAAAGTTGGTAGAAGGGTTGGTAGAAAAAGCAGAAGAGTTGGCAGTAAAGTTAACAGACAATCGTCGCAAGATGCTTGCAACTATCATTCAGAACCCTTCTGTTTCAAAGGAAGAGCTTGCCCACATCATAGGAATCAGCACCACTGCCATTGATAAAAATATCGATGTTATGCGTGGCAAACTCATATGCCGTGTGGGACCAGACAAAGGCGGTCATTGGGAGGTTCTCAAATAACTACAACTATAGTTTCATGATGTAATATGAGAAGATTCTTAAAGATATTAGAAAAGATGGTATGGGCATTGGTGGTCATTGCAATCATCATTGTGCTTGTTTTATTGGCAATAGGTATAATAGCCAATTATGATGTTGCCGCAAATTATGTCAGTTCATTCCTACCATATTTCTATGTGGTAGCTATTGTGTTCGTGATATTCAAAACCTCAATCTATGGGGTGAAGATGTATTTGGAATCAACGATTGAAAAGGAATCCAATCGTCTACAAATCATAATAAAGAGCCAGCGAGAACAACAGGTTGCCCATGAAGAAAAGGTAACTGGTGAACTGGATAAACTCATCAATGATATTGCAAGTTTCCCCAAAACGGCCACAGCGGATTTTGTTGTCTACCTGAACGAGAATCTTCACAGTACGGTACTCTCATTAGCTAATCAGATTGCAGATGAAAAGGTACAACTGATAAAGCAAGATCTGGAAGCTACATACCAAAAGAAGGAAGTTGCTTTGAACGAACGAGCTCTTAGTATTGATGCAGTCCTTAAGAAACACGATGAAATAGAAAGACTGAAAGCGGAAATAGCCCAGAAAGAGAAAGAAGAGCGTGAGATTAGGATGGCGAATACCGAAGACTACGTTACGCTTCTTTTCTCATTGGCGAAGTGTTCTGTAGAAGATGTAGAAAAAGTATGGCAAGTTACAAAACTCTTTATTGAGTCTGGACATGTGGTTGCCGACAAGCAATTCAAGATTGCTCATAACAAGAAACTCCGTAATGCAGAGCTCTGGCAATTCGCCAAGAATATTGTCAAGTACAACCAAAAGGGGAACCTTGATGTTGAGTTGTACTTGACCACAATATTTGGAGGATGGTTCACAGGAAACAAAGAGAACTTCGCCAAGAACTATTCTGTACTCCCGAAGGACTCGCTCGTCTCAAAAGACGGAGTGGAAGTAGACTTGATGAGGTTGCGTGCAATGGCTTCTCCTTCAACTGATAAACCCGAGAACAAGGTTCAAGATGCGGATTTCTAACCTCAAAGTCCGCATTTGTACCATAGTTGTTTGCTCTAGTTGAAAAATCTTAGTACCTTCGCAAACATAAATAGAAATGCAGAACAAACGATAGATAATATCGGCAAGATGAGAGCACGGATAGCTCTCGATGATTATTGGTTCCTGTTATTCAGGATGCTTATGGTGTCTCTTACTTGTACCACAAAACTCATAACTCGCTGATTCTCAGTGTGAGTTAAATTCGAGGAGGTCAAGTAAGTTCTTGTAAGTAAGAATAGTGTTAATAAAATAAAGATGAGGGTGCGTCACAGACTTATGACACACCCTCTTTTGTTTTTTGGGGGTAGTTACATCTCTACGTGGACTTCGTGCTTGCCTGGGGAGCAGGGAACAATGGTTCCGCTGATGAGCTTGCCGTCTACGGTGATGCGGCTTACGCCCTTCTCCTTGCCATCGGGATTTTTTATCACGATGTGGTACTCGCCACCACGGAACTTGCGCACTACCTCATACTCCTTAGCGGTGCTTGGAAGGCAGGGATCGATGAGAAGACCCTCGTAGTCGGGCTTGATGCCGAGAATGAATTCGCTGACGGTGTACCACATCCATGCTGCGGTGCCTGTGAGCCATGAGTTCTTTCCCTCGCCCGGACGGGCAGCATCCTTGCCTGCCACCATCTGACAGTTCACGTAAGGCTCTACCTTGTGCAGAGTCTGGTATTTTTCCTCCACATAGCTGGGGAGTATCTTGGTGTAGTGGTTCCAGGCATCGTTGCCACGTCCCGCTACAGTCTCACCGATGATAACCCAAGGATTGTTGTGGCAGAAGATGCCGGCATTTTCCTTGTAGCCCTCTGGGTAAGAGGAAATCTCGCCCATCTCAACATGATAGGTGGTGTAGGCAGGATTGTTTAACACCATTCCGTGCTCGCACTCCAGACGCTCCTTGGCGCTATCCAGTGCCTTGTCGCAGAGACCGTCTTCCAGTCCGATGCCCGCCATGGTACACCAGCCCTGACTCTCGATGAAGATCTTTCCCTCCTCGTTCTCATCACTTCCTATCTTGTTGCCGAAGAAGTCGTAGGCGCGGAGGAACCATTCTCCGTCCCATCCGTGCTGCTTCACGGCTTCGCTCATCTGGTCTACTGCCTGCTGCATACGGTTGGCTTCTGCGAGGTAGTCATTCTCGGCGAGACCAGCGATAGTGCCTTCACTGCTGTTTGCGGCTTCCTTGGCGAGCTGCTTGCAGAGCGCCACATAGTCCTTGCCTGTAACAACAAAGAGTCCGGCAATCATCAGGCTCTCTGCCTTGGAGCCTTCTCCCTTGTTCTCTGTTGTCTGGAAACTCTCGTTAGGATCCCACGAGAAGCAGTTGAGGTTGAGGCAGTCGTTCCAGTCGGCACGTCCGATGAGTGGCAACTTGTGAGGACCGAGGTTGTTGATGACATGGTTCATCGAAATCTTCAAGTGCTCGAAGAGACTTACCTCGCTGCCCGGCTGGTTGTCGAAAGGCACCTGCTCGGAGAGGATGGAGAAGTCGCCCGTCTCCTTGATGTAAGCCACGGTTCCGAAGATGAGCCAGCATGGATCATCGTTGAATCCGCCACCGATGTCGTTGTTGCCGCGCTTGGTGAGTGGCTGATACTGATGATAGCAGCCGCCGTCTGGGAACTGGGTGCTGGCAATGTCGATGATGCGCTGCTGTGCACGGGTGGGAATCTGATGCACAAAGCCCACGAGGTCCTGGTTGGAGTCGCGGAAGCCCATGCCACGACCGATGCCGCTCTCGAAGAAACTTGCCGAGCGCGACATGCAGAAAGTGATCATGCACTGATACTGGTTCCAGATGTTCACCATGCGGTCTAACTTCTGTCTCTTATACACAT